>ERZ1066116.70-NODE-70-length-73189-cov-13.415388_pt1 | contig 73189 bp, 58 predicted proteins | sample MGYA00382763_ERZ1066116 | MGnify/ENA primary metagenome ERZ1066116 (study PRJEB33369, sample SAMEA5778346) | biofilm metagenome | biome: Industrial cooling water; feature: Water cooling tower basin; material: Biofilm | place: United Arab Emirates | collected...
TCTGCATGAGCATTTTTTTTCACGCGAGGCGCATAAGACATAGAGTTTATTTATTGTTCTCAGCGTCCTCTGCTTCTCTGTGTGGGATATTTTTTTCTCGCTGAGGCGCAAAGGGCGCAGAGTTTTTATTTTCATTCTCTGTGTTCTCCGTTTCTCTGCGAGAGATGAATTTTTAGAGTGTTATGTTTATTCTTCTACATAATTATTTACAATTCTGGTTATGCCCTCTTTCAAATAATGTGTATTAAAGTTTATCAATAGTCCCACCTGAATGTGTGTCAACTTCAAATAAGTTTGCAGCTGTTTGTAATGCACAGGCATTAGTTTTTCAACTGATTTTAACTCAAGAATCAATCTCTTTTCAACAATAACATCCGCTATAAATCCTACATCCATTTTCACACCGTCATAATAAACGTTTATAGGCTCTTGTCTGGTGAAACTAATTCCTGCTTTTGATAATTCGTAACATAATACTTCTTCATAAACACTTTCAAACAATCCGGGGCCTATTTTATCATGAATTTTAATGCAAATTCCTATTACTGTATGCGTTAAATCGTTTATTTTCATTTTTATATTTTTTGCTCAAAAATATAAAATATTACGTTTTCTATACGAGCTTATTTTTTTCTCTCGGAGGCATATAGACCACAGAGTTTTTATTCTCTGCGCTCTCAGCCTCTCAGCGTGAGACATTTTTTTTCTCGCAGAGACACAAAGAGGCCGCAGAGTTTCTATTATAATTCTCAGCGTTCTCACTTTCTCTGCGTGAGCTATTTTTTCTCGCTGAGGCGCAAAGGCCGCAGAGTTTTTATTTACAATTCTCAGCGTTCTTCGCTTCTCTGCGTGAGTTTTATGTTCCTCGTGAGATATTCTAAAATATTTTTTCTCCGGTTTCTATGCTGTACAATGTTGTAGAAAGCCTTGGCAGTTCTATCTCTACCGATTTACCGTTTCTGAGCTTCAATGTTCTTTTGCCGCCATCTACGGTATGAATCCATACCAAGCCTGAACCTGCCACTGTCACATCGTCTTTTTCGTTCCAAATGTGGCAACCAGCTTCTTTGAATAGTTGTCTGAATACTTTTGGCTCGTGGAGTGCCACAGTAGAATAGATGATGGTGTGGTCACTGAACTGCTTTTTGGCTGCGCAAACCCTATTATCGGCTTTGAATACAGAAATGACAGTAGCTGATTTATCAATGATTTCTATGGCCGGTTCTAAGTGTTTGTCCAAGCCGTATGTAATGGTATCAGTGGCGGTTTTAACGAAAACTTTAGGTTTAGACACCTGGGTTTTAAACTCGGAGAAATTGATTTTCACTAGTGGTTTCACCAAATCAAGGCTCATTTTCTTGCCATCGGTTACTCCGGGTAAATAGTGCCAAAATATGGTGCGACCGTCTTTATAAACATTTTTAAAGATAAAGTCTTTTTGTGTGACTGTAAGTTTCCACACGTTCATCATCACCACAGCCTTGTATTGTTTCAGATTTACTTTGGGCAGGTCGAAAACATAAATATGGTCCATAGAAGCACCACTTTTGTATAAATCTACGGTTTCTTGGTCTATAAAGTCAAAAGAGAGCGGAGTCCAACGGTCTTGCACGTAGTAGAAACTTTCTTGATCCCAAACCACCAGCACATCGGCTTCGGATTTGTAAGGCACATTTACCCTATTTTTGAAAAAGTCTACTTCTTGCTTTATGTTTTTGAGATAGGTAGGATTGTCCCACCAGCCAAAAGATTTTCTCAAGCCAAAATCGTAGTACCAAAGTCCGCCCCCTCTCACCAATGGATTTAAAGCACTTCTGCGAATCACGGGAATATACTCAGGGTCGATGTTATAGACTTGTCTCACCACATCTTTCTCGGCTTGCTTTTGCAAATGCCCATTGTCCACCTCATCGAGCCATAGCTTTCCTCTCAGCGTGGCCGATTCAATCACACCTCTTGAGTGGCCCGGGCCGCCCAAATTCATAGAACCACCCCAATACGATTGCGGAGCAGCGAAGTAATCTATATATGGACAGTTTAGTATTCTTTCCACCAATAAATGCCCTCCAGATGCCTGTCTGGAAAAAGTCATGAAGAAATAGCCGTAAAACACGCCCACCATCACTTTTCTAGGCCAAGTGTCTTTCACTATTTTACAGAAATACTCTATGTCTTCAGCCACCACTTCTTGCTGGGCAGTGAAGTAATCTATGGTACGCTGTTCCTGTTCTGGAGTGCGAAGAATTCCAAATTTTGAGTTTATGCGCTCAGAAGTATCGGGCACTGTGGCTGTTTGTAGGGTATATTTTGTAGTTTTCCAAGCAGTTTGCAGGTTTTTATCCGTTTGGTATTTTCGCTTTAGCCAATCACGAAAGTAGGTTGTCATGGCTTTGCCTACATCGGCACTGTGCGATGGGAATCCCCAATAATGCCACTCGCCATACACGCCTCCACACACATGAATGCCCACTACCGAGCCACCTTCTTTGGTTTTTGAAAGTTTGGTGCAAAATTCTATGAGTTTTTCGCCAGCCTCACGTCTCCACTTCATCGAAGCCAAGCTGGCTCTCAACGAGCGGTCCGGGTCACCATCTTCGTTGTTAAACGGTGCTCCATAAGGCCTGTCTTGCATAGGACCATCGGCATATTCGGTACATTCGTCTTTATTGGCTTCGTTCCACCAAAAAGGAGCATTGGTGTGTACTCTTATTACTACAGAGGCGTTTTCACATACTTCCAACGCTCCCCTCACCTGTTTTTGTGCTTTGGCTATGTCGAGCGTATCTACACCCTTGTACCATATATCTTCAAAGTATAAATCGAGTTGAAAAAGCTTTACACCTACTTCACAAAAGTTTTTGATGTTGCGCTGCGGCACTTCTTCCCAGCTCCATCTCCCGCCATAGGCATGGGTGGGCGAATAAAAAATAGGTGATTCGGGTTTGTCGTTAATGAATATGGTAGGCCTTCCATTAAACACCTTCACCTCTCCTATTTTAGGAGTTTGGGCGAAGGCTGAGTTTAATGAAAAGAGAAGTAGTAATAGTTTAGCCTTTATATTCATTTAATACAATTGCATATTAATTAAATACAATAATGAAAAGGCAAAAAATAAAAAACAAGCAAAATCAAATAAATATTTTTTATAATACACTGAAAATCAACAACTTATATAATATACTTTTGCACAAAACGACTAATAGATATAGATGTAAATAGCTGAATATATCTAACTTATGGTGGGTGTAAAAAGTGAAAAATATCGTTTGGTGACTATACAATTACAGTTAAGCTAGAAATGCAAATAAAATTGTTTTTTTATAGCTTGTTGAATATGGGAAGTGAGTACATAGCTTTTCTAAAACGGCATTGATTTGAAATATATTGAGGTATTTCTTAGTCATGAAAGTTGGAAGAGTACAGAAGTTTACACCCGTATGAGACACAAAACGATAAATAAAATTCATAGCCCACTAGAGAAGTTATTGATTGCGTTTTTTGTGCTTTTTGATGTACAAAAATGGTAACAAAAGCCCAAAAAACGCAATATACTTTTCAACAAAAACACCCATAAATCATTGATAATGAGGTTATTAATAAATATACCATAATTTATTTTGATATATAGCAAGATTGCGTATAATTGCGTAAATATATGAGTTATGCCCAATGCTATGACGACCGTACAACAAGACAAAAACGAACAGACAATTTAATGAAACGAATTTTAGTATTATTACTTACGACAATTTTTGCGACCAATATATATGCACAGACAACGGACACTATTTCGTTTATACAATCAAAACGAATGTCGGACGCAGACCTTGCAAAGAAACGTGAAGGAACATTTATAACAGGTATTCCAGACTTTTCTTCCGACCCTGTAACAGGTTTTGGACTTGGTGTTAGGACAAATGTTTATTGGAATGGTAAGCGGACAAATCCATTTTTTGCCTACACGCCTTACCTTGCTAAACTAAAAGCAAACGCAGCTTACTATACATCAAACGCCAGAGAAATTATTTTATCGCTTGACGTTCCTTACTACAAAGGTACACGTTGGCGTTTCAAAGTTGACTTTAAGGCTCAACAAAATCCAGCCAACTTATATTTTGGCTCGACTGAATCCACACTTGGAGAATTAAGACTTCCTTCAACTCCAAACGGGGGACAGACCTATTCAACTTATTCATCTTTTGATCGAGCAAGAAAGACCTTACGACCTGGAGGAATTGGCGAAGCAAGTTTTGTGACGGATGCTTTATCAAACAGATTTAGAGAAACAGAATATATGCTAAATCTGAAAGCAGATTACGCACTCGGTAAAAAAGGTGTTTGGAGAATAATGGGCGGTTATGAAATTCAACATTTGAGTTACAAAACTTTTGAAGGAACAGGAGCCGAAGCAATCGACCCTGTTACTGGACAAGAAACAACAGCACCAAATGGAACTTCACTACTAAGACGCGATTTCCAACAAGGACTAATTTCTGGACTTGATGGAGGTTGGGTTTCAATTATACAAACCGCTTTAATTTTTGACACAAGAGATTTTGAACCTGACCCAACACGTGGTTACTATGTAGAAATTGCAAATGAATTTTCAAACCCAATCATTGGTTCACAATTCGATTTCAATAAACTCTTTATTCAAGGACGGTTTTATAAGAAAATACCAATCGGACCAAGGACAGTTTTTGGCGGACGATTTGGTGTTGGAAATATTTTTGGAAGTAATGCCCCATTCTTTGAATTTCAAGACCAATGGAGTCCAGACGGAAGTATTAACGCATTAGGAGGAAAACAATCCTTACGCGGACATAGAGCAAACAGATTTTTAGCACGTTCATTAGCTTTTGCAAACTTTGAACTACGTGTAAGACTTGCAGAAGTGAAGTTTGGTAAACAACGTTTTGCATTTGGTGTTGCACCTTTCTTTGACGCTGGAACAGTTAGGGACAATTGGCAAGACTTGAATTTCACAAACATCAAAACTTCATACGGTGGCGGTTTACGAATTGCGTGGAATCAATCGACAATTATTTCATTCGACTATGGTGTTTCAAAAGAGGACAAATTATTTTACTTTGGCATTGGACAAGCATTCTAAAATGACAACAGAACTAACACGACAGACAAGAAGCACTGGGCATAACAGGCGTTTGGCTCAATGGCGGGTGACGTGGTTAATTGAACATTCTGCCTCGCATCAACTTTTGTGGTGTATTGACAGTTTTGTGCTCCGAAATCCGCCACTGCGCCAAGCGCCAAAACGTTATGCGTCACCATATTAAGACCGTAAAATGACAACATTCATAATAATAAACTCAATCGCCTTACTCGGACTTTGTCTGACTTGTAGTTACTTGTTTTACAAACAGAAAAACTCAGGACAAAATCAAAATTCTCCACTAGCGAACGACAATTTATCTCGAATTACTAATCTTGACTGGAAAGTAAAAGCACTTCTAATTCTTGCCTTTCTTCTAGTTGTTACTTCGCTAATCTCACCATTTGTATTTACAAGACCTTCAATAAATAGCGACTTCGATTTCACCTCGACAGGACAAATTGGTGACACAATAGGCGGACTTATGAATCCATTTATTGCACTTGCTGGTGTTATCGTTACAGGACTAGCCTTCTACATACAGTATAAGGCAAACCTTCAACAGAGAGAATTATTTCTATTAGAACAGGCAGAAAACAACAGACAACTCCAACAACAAATTGATAATCAAAACAGACAGATTAGAATTCAGCAGTTTGAATCTCAGTTTTACGAAATGTTGAAGCTGCACAGAGAGAACATTAATGAAATGAAAATTACAGGATATGACTTTGAAGAAGGAAGAGTTTTAAAGAAATTTGATAAAGTTACAGAAGGCAGAAAGGTATTTGTAACTATGCAGACCGAGTTAGAATGCATCTTATCACTTTACTGTAAAGACAGGAAATTAAATCGGGACGAATTTCACAAATGCTACAAACTATTTTTTTCAGGATTAGATGAATTTGAAAAATCATTTCCAAATGAATCCATAATCATTGAGCTTTTCAAAAAGGCAAGAAGGCAACACGGACATCCAGACACAACCAAAATCAAAATAAATCAACAGAGAAAAGAATTCTTGCCTTATGTCAAACTAAACTTTAACTACAAACCTTTTTCTGGACACTCTTCAAGACTTGGTCATTATTTTAGGCATCTTTACTTGACCGTAAAATCTGTTGCAAACAGTGAAATCATTACTGATTATGATGAGCGTATGAAATATTTGAGAATATTAAGAGCTCAGTTATCAAATCACGAGCAAATATTACTGTTTTACAATTGGCTTAGCGAATATGGTTACGACTGGGAAAATGATAATCACAAATTTTTCACGGAGTATTGTATGATACACAACCTTTGGTATGACAATTTATTTCAAGACGACTTTATTGACGAAAATGTAAATTATCTTAGGACTAAAGAAGTGAAACTAAGAAAAGGTAAAATGTTTGAGATTGATTAGAAAAGAATGGCGAACGCATAACATCGGTTTTGCGTCAGGCGGGGTGACGTGCTTCTATTGACAATTTTGTGTATAATTGAAGTGCGGTTCTTCGTATCAAATGCAGTGCTAAAAAGCCCGCCCGAACGCAAAGCCGAAAAACGTTATGCGTTATTGTAAGATGAAAAATACATATATACTATGTGCGACTTTAATTTTCTTTTTTTGTTCTAGAAAACCAAATGAAAATTTTGAAAATGAAAAAAATCAACTTGCAGAAACGGACAGTAGTAAAATCATTTATGAAGAAAAATTGCAAGAAATGCCAAATTTCCCAGAAGTTATATTAGACTCTTGTGTAATAACTATTTTAAAACTTGACACCACATCTGAAATACAGAATTTATTCTATGATTCTAGTAAGGATTTTTATGGTTTTAAAATGGTGTCGATACATGTAACTAATGGGAAAAATGAAATGGGATATTTGATTTTAGAAAAAGGTAACCATCTTACTTTATGTCTCATGGACTGTTCAAATGGTGACAAGATTGTCGGCACAACTCAAATTCCAAGTTTAGAGGTTAAAGAGCAGTTTGTAGACTTTTGTCAATCAAGTTGTAATGATTTATATAAGACTTTTGGAGTTGTGACTGAACTCAAAGAAGGATATATTCAAACAATTAGGGCATGGAGAGTAAATGATAAAGACAGACAACTAGAAGAAATAAATCCTACATCGGTGGACTGTAGAGATTCCTTTTATACTGATTATGATTAAAAACAACAACGCATAACAAAATATTGCTAAAATTGGGCAATTTGTTGGTATTCGAAGTTTTGTTTACCTTTCGGTCTGGTCACTGGGGATAGTTTCGCCCTCCCTCGTGCCCAATTTTCAGCAATATTTTGGCGTTGGCTGAAATTTTAGAGACATACACACATTGAAAAAGATACTTATAATAATCTCTGTTTTTATTTTTATGACAAATTGTTATCATAAAAAAATGGAGATCTTGACTTATGGAAACTTCGGCAATTATAATAATATTGACACTATTAATACGATTGAAATTGAGAGACATCAATTGGACTTTGATAAGGATAATTTAATTGACACTTTAATCTTAGAAAACTTGAAGGTCTTGGTAGGTGACCCTCAAATTTTTAGTATCGTAAAAATAAATTCACCAAATGGTAAGCAAAAAATTATTAAAAATATCGGAGGATATTTGATTGACAAAAAATCAAATATTCAAATTAAAAACTTAATAAATTCAGATAAAATTTTGGTTTTTAAAACTGATTCTTTAAATAGTGTATTTGCAATTTGGGACTTTCAGTACCCAGATTGTACTTCTGAATTTTACATGTTTCAAATTACAGATTCGATTAAACAACTTTACAAAGGAAATTTAAAGGTAACGTTATTGAAATTAGACATTAATCTTAAAAATATACTGATAGATGGTTATGATTGTGAAACAAAACTTGATCAAATTAAAATCTCAATAAAATAAAACTTCAGCCAACATAATATTGCTAAAATTGGGCAATTTGTTGGTATTCGAAGTTTTGTTTACCTTTCGGTCATGGTTTCGGGGGATACTTACGCCCTCCTTCGATGCCCAATTTCAGCAATATTCGGGCGTTAGCGGTCATTTTTTAACTCACTGCACTAACAAAAAGATAAGAATGAAAATTGAAACTTTACACTTGTTTCCCCTACTTGACAAAATGCTTATTGACCTTCTGAGGTCTCTATCAGTGGAAGAATGGAATACTCAAACGGTTGCCAGACTTTGGAAAGTAAAGGATGTTGCTTCCCACTTACTAGATGGTAACTTAAGAGGACTTTCAACCTCAAGGGATAAATACTTTGGAGAAAAAGCGGAGAATATAAATTCTTACCAAGATTTAGTTTCTTTTATAAATGATATAAATTTGACTTGGACAAAAGCTGCGAAAAGACTTAGTCCCAAAATACTAATTGACCTTTTGGAAATTACTGGAAAAGAGTATTCTGAGCATTTAAAAACCCTAGATCCGTTCGACAATGCTATTTTTTCTGTGGCTTGGGCGGGTCAAGAAGTATCTCCAAACTGGTTTCATATTGCCAGAGAATACACTGAAAAATTTTTGCATCAACAGCAAATAAGAGACGCTGTTAACAAACAGGGTATTATGACAAAAGAACTGTACTATCCATATTTAGAAATCTCAATGTTTGCCCTTCCCTATACATTTAGTAGTATTGAAGCAGAGAATAACACCACCGTATCTATTATTGTTTCAAGCGAGATTGGAGGTCAATGGAACTTAACGAAAGAGAATACTAAATGGGTTTTGAGTAAAGGCAACCTTCAAACTCAGCATTCGAAAGTAATAATTGAACCTGATATTGCATGGAAACTTTTCTCGAAAAGCTGGACACCTACTCAAGTTCTTGACAAAGTAAAATTAATTGGTGACAAAGTTTTAGGTGAACAAGTCTTAAAAATGGTAGCAGTGATGGCTTAAAAAAAAGAACCGCTAACAGCGGTTTTGCATCAGGCGGGGTGACGTGCTTCGGTTGACAGTTTTTCGTATAATTGAAGTGAGGTTCTTCGTATCGAGTGTAGTGCTATAAACCCGCCCGAACGCAAAGCCGCAAACCGTTAGCGGGCATTGATAACAGACAGACATACAACAAAATGAAGATTGAAATAAAAAAGAAAACACCTTACAAGTGTGAGTACAAGATAATAAGGGATGACAAATCTGTTGGAATAATCGATCTTGAGACAAAAACATATTTGATCCACGACATCTGCCACTATGTTGTAGAAAAGAATTTATATTATTTAAAGGGCTTTTGGGGTATGCTATCATCCGGACATTCTTTCAATGAGTTATTAGGGAAGGACAATCCACAGACGACAGAACTGAGGCTTATAGAAAAAATAGTCGGACCAGTACAGTCTGTTCATTTGGGGTATATAGCAAAGCAGGATTTTCATGAACATATTGGACACCTGCATTTTACAATGTCAGATAACATCCTAAGCACTTGCTTGACTGAAATCAAAACAATAATTGATCATTGGGAAGAACTAACAACTGAACAACTACTGACACTTGAATGGGAATTTTACTAGACAAACGAAAAGAAAAATGATTAAACCGTTAGCAATCATTTTAGCTCAAGACAAGAAATAACATTATAAATCAATAGATAAAGTATGGCAAAAAGTAAATTAATTGAAATGCACAATGTTGGGATTGTTGTAGAATCTCTTAACAATGTAATTCCTTTTTTTGAAGAAATAGGCTTGACACTTCAAGGGAGAATGATGGTTGAGGGCGAATGGGCAGGGCGTGTAACAGGACTTGGTAACCAATCCGTAGAAATTGCAATGATGGTTACTCCCGATGGGCATTCTCGACTTGAACTTTCACAATTCATCATCCCAAAAGTCGTTACAGACCACAGAAAAGCTCCCGTTAACTCTCTTGGATACCTGAGAGTTATGTTTAGAGTTGACAACTTAGACGAAATAGTAAAAAGACTAATCGGCAAAGGCTATGAACTTGTTGGTGAAGTAGTTCAGTATGAAAACGTTTACAAACTCTGTTACATTCGTGGTGAGGAAGGTCTCCTTATTGGTTTAGGACAAGAAACAGAAAGTTAATTATGTAAGAACAACGACCCGCTAACATCGTATTGGCAATAGTGGGGCTGACAGTTGTAAACTCAACATTTATAATTCTATTGGGCATTTGTGCAAGTGTTGAGCTAACGTTTTTCAAATGCCCCACCATCGCCAATACGTAAACCGTTCTATCTAGACACCAAAACTGACTGCAAACATCAAACTTTTTTCTCGCAACTGACGACAATTATTTGTACCTTTATCTTGTGGCAAAACAAACAAAATATCATGTTGAAATTGAAATTGACAAACTGACAAACAGTATCGTTAACACTATTTCAGGCACAGTTTTCCGACTGATGTTCACCCAATAAGTAAAGTTGATTTAAAAAATATCTCAAAGAAAAATGGTTGGCTTTTCAATTGGACAAACGAGTTTAAACTTACCGACCGTTATGTTTTTAAGTTGACAATTCGCAACAACCCTGAAATTATACAAGGACTTATATCAATTAGCGATTACAACGACCATTACTATTTACATCTTATTGAAAGTTCTCCATTCAATTTAGGTAAAACCAAACTTTATGAAGGCGTGCCAGGCAATTTATTTGCATTTACTTGCAAGATATCTTGGGACAAAGGGTATCAAGGTTTCGTATCATTCACATCCAAGACAAAGCTAGTTGACCATTATGAGAAAACTTTAGGAGCAACTCATATTGGCGGCAACAAAATGATAATCTTTCCTCACGAGGCTTTAAAACTTATTAGAAAATATTTTCCAACTTAAAATATAAACACAATGGGATATATCAAAGAACCAGCAGGTATTGACTTCGTAGTTGACCCGACACCACTGACAATAGACGAGAGAAAAAAAATAAGTGAAGTAATTGCTTATTACAGGGAAACAGGACGAAAAATGCCGTTGGCAAAATCAGTAACACAGCCACTTCCCACAAATAAAACTAAAGGGGTTAGTGTTTAATTATAAAAAAAATGCAAAGACCGAAAAAAGCACTAAGCACAACATCATATTGCTAAAATTGAGTCCCGATGTATCGGGATTGGTGTTCGTAGTTTTGTTTGTCCCGATTTTATCGGGATCATGGCCACTGGGCATAGTTTCGCCCTCCCTCGTGCCCAATTTCAGTAATATTTTGGCGTTACATAAAATTTTTCGTGACAGCAACAAGCGAAGGAAAACTTGAAAACCACTTGTATTTGTTCCATAATTAGTTAACTTTGTATAAATTAATATTGTGGACAAAGTCCGGCAAGTCATATTCTATAAAAACTATTTTCTTGACTTTTTTAGCCTCCAAACTGATAAAGTAAAAGATAAAATCGACCATGTTTTATATGTGTTATCAGTGACAGAAAGAGTACCCAAGAAGTTTTTAGAACATATCACCGGAACTGACGGTCTTTACGAGATAAGAATTGAATTTCAAAGCAATATTTACAGGTTGTTTTGCTGCTTTGATGAAGGAAAGATAGTAGTGGTGTTTAACGGATTTCAGAAAAAACTCAAAAAACACCTCAATCTGAAATTGATAAAGCATTAAAGTTGAAAATGGAGTATTTTAAAGAGAAAAATGAAAATGGAGACAATAAAAAACAGTGAAAAAAATTATACCACATTTGAAGAACATTTAGATGTGCGATATGGAAAAATTGGTACTAAAAAAAGAACTGATTTTGAAATAAAAGCCAAGGCATTTGCGATTGGAGAAGTAATCAAAGAGGAAAGACGCTTAAATTTTATGACTCAAGAACAATTAGCCGAAAAAACAGGAACCAAAAAAAGCTTTATTTCAAGAATCGAAAATGGACATAGTGATATTCAATTGTCAACTTTGTATAAATTATTTGAAGTTGGACTTGGAAAACAAATAACCCTAACAATAAAATAAAAATTCATGTAACATCATATTGCTAAAATTGGGCAATGGTTTTAGGTCGTAGTTTTTTTTACCTTCCTCTCTAGTCACTGGGGATAGTTTCCCACTCCTTTGTGCTCAATTCTGGACAAGACAAAACAAAAAAAGCGGTCATTTACAGACCGCTTTTTTAAAAAAATGGAAAAACATGTTCTATTGTCCTTTTATTGACAACAACTCAACTTCAAATATCAAAGCTGTATTTGGACCAATTTTAGGACCTGCACCGTTTGGACCATAAGCCAATTCGGCAGGAATAAATAGTTTGTACTTAGCGCCCGCTTTCATCAATTGTAGGGCTTCTACCCAGCCTTTGATTACTCCATTTACAGGAAAAGTAGCAGGCTGACCGCGTTCTACCGAGCTGTCAAACACTTCGCCCGATATAAGTGTGCCATGATAGTGTACCGTAACTTCGTCAGTTTCTTTAGGGCTGTTGCCACTTCCTTCTTTGATTACCTCATATTGCAATCCGCTGGCCGTCAGCTTCACACCCGGTTTCTTCTTGTTTTCGTCAAGGAATTTTTTACCCTCAGCCAAGTTTTTATCACCTACTTTTGACTGTTGTTCCATGAAGTATGATTGAATAATTTCTTGCGATTCTTCAACTTTTATCAGTAATTTTTGATTTTTCATCAAATCGTTAAGCGCTTGAGCCAAAGCCTGTACGTTGATGGAATCTCCTAATCCTTGAGATTTTAAGCCTTGGGCAATATTTAAGCCTATGGCGTAGCTAAGCCTGTCGGCTTTTGTTTTTAACATAATTGTGCTGGGTTTATTTGTTGAGGTTGGTTTTGCAGGTGCTTTGGGTTTGGTTTGAGAATAAGCACTCATGCTGGTCAAGGCCAAAGCCAAGGTGGTGGCAAGAATAATGTTTTTTGTCATTGGTTTATATAAATTATTATAAGTAAAATTCATCTGCCGCCAAATATACTATTCATCGTCTACATTAAAACCTAAATAGATTCTAAATTTTTAAAAGTGATGATAAAAGTGGTGCCTATGCCTTCTGTACTCATTAATTTGATATCGCCACCCAGATTTTGAATACTTATTTTGATGATGTGTAGCCCCAATCCTGTGCCCACGCCAAGGCTATTTGCTTGGTAAAAAAGGTCGAAAATGTTGGCTTGTTTTTCGTGGGGTATACCAATGCCGTTGTCTGATATTTCTATTTTCAACGCTTTGGTATCTTTTGCCACTTTTATATGAATAAATGATTTATCTTTTTTGGTATCCCTGTAATTAATGGCATTTTCTATCAGATTTTGAAATACAGAATAAAGCACTTTTTGGTCGCTTTCGAAATTGATGTCTTTTTGAACAGTGTATTGAAATGCTACTTCATTATATCCCGGCATATATTCAAGCGAGCTCATCACTTCTTTGATGATGGCTTCGAAATCCACTTTGGCATTCATGGCTTGAAAGTGGTTTGCCTTCATGATATTCAAAAGATCTACTATCGTATTGTCGAGCCGCACTGCACTTTTTTTGATATGTTCAAAATAAGTTTGCACATTTTCAGTGGTGTTTTCCATCATAGCTATATCTGCTATGCCGGCTATAGATTTAAGCGGGCCTCTGATGTCATGCGATGTTTTGTATATGAGTGTGTCCAGTTGGGTGTTTCGTTCGTGTATCTCGTTTGTGCGCTGCGCCACCATAGCCTCCAGCTCTTTGTTGAGTTTGTCTTTCATGTTTTCTTTCTCCATGAGCTGCTGCATTCTTTCTGCTTGTGCCAGAGTAATTTCATTTTGCAACATTTTCATCATTTGTGCCAGCGTGAGCGAAAAGAGTGAGATGGCAATGACATTAAACCACATAAAATAATCTTCTATGTGAATATCCCAAAGTATAGACCTTGCCCATTTTAACGAAAATATCTTCATCAAATACGAAAGAAATATCAAGATATAGGCAATGGTAAAATATTTAGAATGGCTGGATTTCTCAAAAAAGTAGTATGTTCCTATCAGCAAAGGTACGGCTGTAAACATCAAATCCAGCTCAAGTTTAATAGCGAAAATTGGGGAGAAAAATGCCAAAATCAATAATAAAGCCCTTACAAGCACCAAGGCAGTCAATAAAGCATAAAGCTTTTCATTTAACACCTTTAGGTTGAGTATCTCCCTGCAAAACAGCATGAGCGACATAATAGAAAATGCTGTAGGAACATGGTAGAGCAGTATGGTTTCGCGCTTAGTAATATTAAGTGCCCACAAATACTGGAATATTTGTTTCATTTCCACCAGTTCATACAATCCAAAGCTCACCACAAAAAATGAAAAATAGAGATAAAAAAACATCCTGAGCCTGATAAAAAGCATCAAGGTATAAAACGCCACTATAAACACGATGCCCATCAAAAAGCCCTTGGTGATGTTGTTGGCCGTTTGGCTATTGGTATATTCACTAAATGGGTAAAATGTAGCATAGATGCCACTATCCAAAAGGCGTTTTACCCTAAAATAATATACATTTTCTTTTTCTTGCGGAATAAAATAAAACACATCGTTGGGAGAATTCACCATTTTTGTTTTTTGGGGAATGTTTATACCGCCTACCAGTCTTGTAAAGCCATTTTTTTCTGAGGGTAAATAAAACTCCATCACCCTATACACATAGTTGAATACTACCACATACGGAATATCGGGCGTACCCTTTATACTAAGCTTTATCCAAAAATATGAATCCAGATTGCGGGCATTTTGAACATTTTTTCTTGTGAAATTATCTTGAAATTCAGGTCGGGACACCTCCTCGATTGTATATTGACCTGTAGAATCTTCAAAAAACAAATAGGAGTTAGGGTGAGGATAAGTAGTACCCTTGGCATTGAGTTCTATGGGTGTTTGCAAATTATCTTTGCCAATGCAAAGCATTCCCACCCCAAAAAGAGTAAAAAATACAACAGTTATTTTTATTATAGTTTTCATTGCCATTGACAATGATTATTTTTTATATTTTTGCTCACAGACGTATGGTACAGACTTTCAAAACTATTCTTTTTTGTTTAAATATTTTAGGCTTATTGATTATTTCAAAAGCCCAACAAACAGACATCACGGCTGAATATCTAAAAGCCAAAGACTTACTAATCTCAGAAAGATACGATGAAAGCATAAAAATATTTACAGAATTATCAAACAATACCACTTCTGACGACTTTTCTGCCACTTGTAAATACTATGCTTCTTATGGCTTTTACAAAAAAGGAAACTTGAGAGATGCCAATTTTTTGCTTTTTCAAGTTATAAACCGTTTTCCGGAATGGAATAAAATAGATTTAGCGTATTATCTGAAAGGCGTAGTGCAGTTTGAGGGAAAAAACTATGCCGATGCCCTGCTTCAATTCTCTAAAATTTCATCGAGGAGCTATAAAAAAAAAGCAGCGCAGGCAGAGCGATATTTTTCTGATAAAATACAAGCAGATACACTTTTTCAGCTTTCACAAAAATTTGCAGACGATAAAATATTGGCCGAAGTGCTTGAACAAAAAACAGGCATAGCCCCAAAAAAAAGCGAGTGGAATGTGGCTGTGTTGTTGCCTTTTGAAAGTGTAGCCAAAAGTCGCTTTGTATATGAATTGTACAACGGCATGGTTTTGGCTGCCGATTCCTTGAATCTTTCGGGCGCAAAAATCAATATTCATCCCTTTGAAACAGGCAAAGACTCAGCCGGAATAGCCAATTTCACCTCACTGCCCGGTGCTGAATGTTTCGATTTAATCATTGGGCCTCTCTACACCAGCCAACAAAAACAAATAGACGAGTTTTCATTGAAATATGGCATTCCTGTAGTGAACCCACTATCAAATGTTTTCACAGCGGGGGTAGAAAACCCAAACTACTTTCTATTTCACCCTTCATCTGAAACGATGGGCAAGTCTGCTGCCCGGTTTGCATTTTCAAACTTTACCAGAAAACCCACTTCTGTGGTCATCTACGATTCAAACCTTAGCGACAGCCTCATGGCCGCAGCTTACAAGGCAGAGTTTGAACAACAGGGAGGCACAGTGTTGATTTACAGAATGTTAGATAAAAATATTTCGGGCTATTTTGGGGCTGTCATGGCCAAAACGGTGATAGACAGCGTAGGTCATGTGTTTATAGCAGGAAGCAATCCCTCCTTGGCGGCCAATGTCTTCAGCACTTTGGAAAGCCTACTTTTAGAAAAAGCATCTGCTTATAAAGAAACGCTTATAAACAAAATGAAAGAAGACGAACTGAACAAAAACAAAAAAGACCCCTTGGTGGAAGAACCCAAAAAGCTCTCTGTGGCCGATGTGCCTGTGCTTGTTCCATCGAAATGGCTGGATATAGAAACCATAAGTATCCAACAATTTGTGCTTCACAACACCCATTTTATCACTACCGACTATTACAGTGCCGTCAATCTCACTTTTGAAAGAAACTATTTCGATAAAACCCAACTTCCACCTACACACTTTAGCAGACAGGGCTATGCCTTAATGCAGACTTTCGGTAGTTATTTGAAAAATTATGGTAGTTTGTTCCCCAATTTATTAACACAAAGTTCTCTGATCAAAAGTTCTGTTTCTACCACGCTGGATTTTTCAAAAAGCCGCGACAATGGGTTTGTACAAATTGTTAAGATAGACAATTTGCAACTAAAACCGGTAAATACTACCTCTCTCAACAATGCTGAATAAAACCAATAGCCAAGATTTATTTTCTAAAGCCAAAAATATCATTCCCGGAGGCGTAAACTCGCCTGTAAGAGCCTTTAGAGCCGTGGGCGGAAATCCCATTTTCATGAAAAGTGCCAAAGGTGCTTATCTTTTCGATGAAGACGGCAATAAATATATAGATTTAATAGGCTCTTGGGGACCTATGATTTTAGGGCATGCCTTTCCTGAAATAGAAGAAGCCATATTGAATGCCGTAAAAAGTTCTACTTCGTTTGGCACTCCCTCAAAACGTGAGGTAGAAATGGCCGAACTCATCGTGTCTATGGTGCCTTCGGTAGAAAAAGTGCGCATGGTAAACTCCGGCACAGAGGCTTGTATGGCTGCGGTGAGGGTAGCCAGAGGCTACACAGGCAAAAACAAAATCATCAAATTTGAAGGCTGCTACCACGGGCATGGCGACTCTTTTCTGATAGCTGCCGGAAGCGGAGCCATCACCAATGGCGAGCCCGACAGCTTGGGCGTAACCAAAGGTGTAGCAAACGACACCCTCACAGCACCATTTAACGACTTGGCATTTGTACATAAACTCATAGATGCCAATCCAAACCAAGTGGCTTGCATCATAGTAGAGCCTGTGGTGGGCAATATGGGCTGTGTGCCGCCCAATGAAGGATTTTTGCAGGGGCTGAGAGATATTTGTACCAAACACAGCATAGTACTCATCTTTGATGAAGTGATGACCGGATTCAGGCTGGCCAAAGGTGGTGCGCAAGACCTGTTCAACATTACCCCTGACCTTTGTACGATGGGTAAAATCATTGGAGGCGGATTGCCCGTGGGGGCTTATGGTGGCAAAAAAGAGATTATGGACTGTGTATCACCGGCCGGAAAAGTGTACCAAGCCGGCACGCTTTCAGGAAATCCGGTGGCTATGGCAGCCGGACTTGCCATGCTCAACCACTTGAACACACACCCTGAAATATATACTCAACTAAACAAAAACACCCAAAAACTAGCCAAAGGCATAGAAGAAGGCGCAAAAAAGGCAGGAAAAAACTTCACTGTAAACCAAATAGGCTCTATGTACAGCTTATTTTTTACAGACAAAGCTGTAACCGATTTCGAGAGTGCCAAAACCTCCGATACTGAACTGTTTGGCAAATATTTCAACGCCATGCTCGAAAAAGGCGTTTATCTGGCTCCTTCGCAGTACGAAAGTCTTTTTGTATCGGCCGCCATCACCGATACGCTCGTAGATGAAATAGTCGAAAAAAGCCATGAGGCTTTGGTTGAGGTTTTGAGAGGGAATTAGGGTTCATCTATACGGACGTTGAAGAGTAAAAACTTTACTCCAGTGTGTTCTGTGTGCCACAGACCAAGGTGAAAAATAAAAAGATGGCTATTTTTAATCAATTGGTAATATATTGGACTTAATATCATTTGAACAAAACTTTTGAATTTCCAATAATAAGTGGGATATTGCGTGTGTTGAGAATTAGTCGCAAGTATAACAAGACACCGTTCCGAATGACAGAAACATACATACAAGACAAAACTTTTGACCGAAACGACACGCTGACAAAAGGCGAATACGAAAACTGCATCTTCAAAAGTTGTAACTTTTCGGACAGCGACCTTTCAGAATTTCAGTTTATAGACTGCGCATTTAACGGTTGTAATTTCAGTTTGACGAAGCTCAACAAGACAGCTTTTCGGGACGTAAAATTCAGAGACTGCAAAATGTTAGGACTTCGCTTTGACACTTGCAACGAGTTTGGACTTTCTTTTTCGTTTGACGGTTGCCAACTCAATCATTCTTCGTTTTACAAGACAAAAATCAAAAAGACAGTTTTCAAAAATTCGCAGTTACAAGAAACTGACTTTGCAGAAGCCGACTTGACAAGCTCTGTGTTTGACAACTGCAATTTGATACAAGCCGTGTTTGACCACACTACACTTGAAAAAACCGACTTTCGGACTTCTTACAATTATTCCATTGACCCAGAAATTAACCGAATTAAGAAAGCAAAATTTTCTATTTTGGGCGTTTCGGGACTTTTAGACAAATATGATATTGACATAGAAAAATGACACCAAGAATTGAAACGACAAACGAAAAGAAATTAGTCGGTAAGCGACTAACAATGAGTTTTGCGAACTACAAAATAGGCGAACTTTGGAGAAGTTTTTCGCTCAGACGAAAAGAAATTTCCAACAAGTTGACAAACGACCTAATTTCATTAGCAGTTTACCAACCGACACATTTTGCAGACTTCAAACCGACAAACGAATTTGAAAGGTGGGCGACAGTTGAAGTTGCAAACTTTGACAACGTGCCAACCGAAATGGAAACGTTTGTTTTGCCAAGCGGACTTTATGCAGTTTTTGACTACAAAGGTTTGAGCACGGACAATTCCATTTTTCAATATATACTTGGAACGTGGTTGCCAAGTTCAGGCTATGTTTTAGACGACAGACCGCATTTTGAAGTTTTGGGCGACAAATACAAAAACAACGACCCGACATCAGAAGAAGAAATTTGGATACCGATAAAACCGAAGAACACCCAACTATTCCTAGCGTCCGCTAAGTCTCCAAACCAATGAGCATCTGCTCAAGAAAATAGGTATAATGTCGAAAAATATTTTCGTCCTTCGCTTATCGATTTTTTTCCAGCTATTTGCTATTTTCAATGTCAAATCAACTATCGTAGGATTCTGCGAATCCTAAACATCTACTTACATAGACAAACCATTGAATAAGCATTTTCTTAAAACAAAAAGCCCGAATACAAATGAATGTATCGGGCACGATTGTAATGCTTGTTGAATAGACTTGATTAAGCAGCCAATTTATTCACAAACTTAGCCAATTTTGATTTTTTGTTGGCAGCGTTTTTCCAGTGAATAATGTTGTTTTTGGCCAACTTGTCTACCATAGAAGATACTTCTACGAAAAGTTTTTCTGCCTCAGCTTTTTTAGCTGTGGTTTTCAATTTCTTTATGAAGGTACGAGTTGTTTTCAATTGGTACCTGTTTCTAAGCCTTTTAGCATCGTTGGAACGAATCCTTTTGATTGCTGATTTATGATTTGCCATGTGTTTTTCTGAAAAAGGAGTGCAAAGGTAGTAATAGTTTTTATATTAACAAGGAATTTTGTTAATTCTATTCAAATGCCTTCCGCCTTCGAACTCTGTGTTTAAAAATTTGAATATTATTTCTTTGGCCGTCTCCAAACTCACAAAGCGAGCAGGGATACCAAGAACGTTGGCATCATTGTGCATCCTGATGATTTGCGATATTTCAGGTGTCCAAGCCAATCCGGCTCTGATACCTTGGTGTTTGTTGGCTGTCATGAGCATGCCGTTGGCAGTGCCGCATAGCAAAATGCCGTAGTCAAACTCCTTGTTGTCTACCGCAGCGGCCAGTGGATGAGCAAAATCGGCATAATCGCACGAGGCATCGCTGTCGGTGCCAAAGTTTTTCACGGTGTAGCCGCTTTGGGTCAAAAAATCAATCAATTGCTTTTTGTATTCGTATCCTGCGTGGTCTGCTGCTATGGCTATTTTCATTGTAATGTAGGCTGTATTCCTTATTAAACGGCTATTTTCCTGTTTCAGTATTAGGTTGATTTTTAATAATCTATCTCAAATATTTTTTAGAAATCGGGTCTATTCCCTTAATGTGACCACCCATACAAGTGTCTATAGGCGTAAGGGCTTCTCTCAAGGCGAAATAATCGATTTTAGTTTCTTTTATTTCTATTCTTTCGTTTAAAGTATGCTTCAATGTCTTTTTCAAGTGAATACTTTAAGTATTGAGTTTTCCTGTAATAGGGTCGAGACCTTTCTCTACATATTCCGACAATAAATGTGGCGTGGGCAGAGGATTTGACCGCATTTCATTAAAATAGTTCCTTTTTTTATTTTGCTTTTCTGAATTTGATATACTATTTAATATCTTTTTCATAAGGCAAATTTACACAGATTGAATGAAAAATTCATAAAAGCTACCTTTATATATTGAAATTATCTTGCTACTCAGGGAGAAATATAAATATTCTTTCATTCCAATCACCACACTTTCAAATCATTATCTATTTTTGTACCCTAGAACTGAAATATCAAACCCTCAGTAAAAAATACAAGTTTATCATTAAATAATCGTATTTTCGTTTTCACAATACCATTATAAAAAGCACGTACCCATCTCACTATCAAAACATGGACCAGTTTTCATACATCGGCAATGCCGACCCTGTAACTATCGACACCCTTTACCAGGCTTATAAAGACGACCCAAACTCAGTAGACCTCACTTGGCAGAAATTTTTTGAAGGCTTCGACTTCTCACTGGCCAAATATGGCGAAAATGGAGGTTTCACCAAGTCAAGCTCCGGCAGCAGCGATGGATTCAACGAAAAAGAAATATTTGTTTACAACCTCATTCGCTCCTACAGGCGTTGGGGGCACTTGAAAGCCAAAACCAATCCCATAAGAGAAAGGCGCGACCACGAAGCGGGCTTAAATCTACCCGATTTTGGACTTTCTGATGCCGATTTGAATGTGCGCTTCAAGGCAGGAAAAGAAATAGGGCTTGAAAATGCCACGCTTAAAGAAATAATCGATGCTTTAAGAAAAGTGTATGTAGGCTCTTTTGGATTTGAATATACTTATATTAGAAAACCCGAAATCCAAAAATGGCTGCGTGTGGAGTTTGAAAAAGCAGCTCAAGCCTACAATCCACCCGTAGAAATCAAGAAACGCATTCTTCAAAAGCTCAACGAAGCGGTGTTGTTCGAAAACTTTTTGGCTACGAAATATGTAGGTCAAAAGCGTTTTGGTTTGGAAGGTGGCGAAAACACCATTGTAGCCATCGATTCTATCATCAACGTGGGTTCGCTCATGGGCATAGAAGAGGTAGTTATCGGTATGGCACACCGTGGTCGCCTCAATGTGCTTTGCAACATCATGGGCAAGACCTACGAGCAAATTTTCAATGAATTTGAGGGCAACATCAACCCCGATGATATTCAAGGACAAGGCGATGTGAAATACCACATGGGCTACTCCAGCGAAACCACTACCATATACAATAAAAAAGTGGCTCTGAAATTGATGCCCAACCCTTCGCATCTCGAAGCTGTAGACCCGCTTGTGTTGGGCTATACACGTGCACAGATAGACGATGAATACCAAGGCGATTTCAAAAAAGCCGTACCTATATTAATACATGGCGATGCTGCCGTAGCCGGACAAGGCGTGGTGTTTGAAACCATACAGATGGCCAATCTGAAAGGCTATACTACCGGGGGCACTATCCACTTTGTGATAAACAACCAAGTGGGCTTCACTACCGATTTTGACGATGCCCGTTCGGGAATTTACTGTACCGATGTAGCCAAAGTTATAGATGCGCCTGTTATTCACGTAAACGGAGACGATACGGAAGCAGTGGCTTTTGCCGCCAAAACTGCCATAGAGTTCCGCCAGCACTTTGGTAAAGACATATTTATAGACATGGTTTGCTACCGCAGAAATGGCCACAACGAGAGCGATGAGCCTCGTTTTACGCAGCCCAAACTGTATGCAGCCATAGCCAAGCACCCCAATGTAAGGGAGATATACAAACAACAACTGATTCAGCGTGGTGCTTTGAATGAACAGCAAGCCGAGGAAATGGACAAGCAGTTCAAAGACCTATTGCAAAGCAAACTGAGCATGGTGAAGGAAAAACCACTTCCTTATGTGCCTCAAAAGCTGGAGCAAGAGTGGCTTCACCTGAAAAAAGCTACCGACAAAGATTTTGAAGCCTCGCCCGATACATCTATTGGTAAAAAAGAGTTTGAAAAAATAGCCAAAGCGCTCACTACCATTCCGGCAGATTTTAAACCGCTAAAACAAATAGACAATCTAATAAAAGAGCGCACCAAGCTTCTACTTGAAGACAAGAAAGTAAACTGGGCTTTGGCCGAATTGCTTGCTTATGGTTCGCTTTTGGCAGAGGGTAAAATAGTGAGAATGAGTGGTCAAGATGTGAAAAGAGGCACGTTTTCTCACCGTCATGCCTATTTTATTGATAGCGAAACCAATTTGCCTTATTGCCAAATAGACAATATAGAAGAAGGACAGCAGAAGATGAAAATATTCAACTCGTTGTTGTCTGAATATGGTGTACTTGGATTTGAATATGGCTATGCAATGGCTACACCAAATGCACTTGTGGTGTGGGAAGCACAGTTTGGCGATTTCTCCAACGGTGCGCAAACCATGATAGACCAGTTTATATCCAGTGCCGAAACCAAGTGGACACGAATGAACGGACTTGTGATGCTGTTGCCCCATGGCTACGAAGGCCAAGGACCGGAACACTCATCGGCCCGTCCGGAGAGATTTTTGCAAATGGCGGCAGAAAACAATATGATAATTTCCAATCTCACCACGCCTGCCAACATTTTCCATATCATGAGGAGGCAATTGGCTTGGAATTTCCGCAAACCATGTGTGATTTTTTCACCAAAATCGCTCCTTCGCCATCCTTTGGTCATTTCTCCGGTAGAAGATATTCTCAACGGTTCTTTCAAAGAGACCTATGACGACAACTATGCAGATGCCAAATTGGTGAAAAAAGTATTGTTCTGCACAGGAAAAGTATATTTCGATTTGCTAAACGAACAACAAACCAATACAAGGAAAGATGTAGCTATTGTGAGAATCGAGCAACTATATCCTTTCCCTGAGAAACAAATAGATACCATTTTGAGCAAATATAAAGGTGCAAAGGCGGTGTGGGTACAGGAAGAACCCGAAAACATGGGCTATTGGGACTATATCACTCGTATTTATACAAAAGTAGATATGAGTGTGGTGGCTCGCAAGCCTAGCTCATCACCAGCCACCGGCTATTTAAAAATTCATACCAAAGAGCAAGCGGAGTTGGTAAAAGCTGCATTTGCTTAGGTAATAGTTTGAACCAATAAAAAAGGCTGCCTAAAGCGGGCAGTCTTTTTATTATTAGGAATTATTTTCAACGCAATAGAGTATGAAAAAATCGACTGTGGTACTTATAGTTTTAAGTATATACCGGTAAAAAATGATTTTTAAACCTATTCGTAAACAATTTCTTTTTTCCCTTCTTTAGAAAGAATGTATTGAAATATGATGCGGCTGTATTTGGTGAGCACTTCCAAACTTCCGGCTTTGTCAACCACCACCATCTCTACATCGCTAGAGGCTATGGCACTGTGTGTATGGTGTGCGTTTTGTATGATATCCTTTATGTTCAGTAGTCTGTTGGTCTCCATTTTTGCTTTTCGACCTTTTGAATCGAAAAGTATCACATTGCCTTTTTTCAAATAATAAAGTGCCTCTACCGGCTCATTTTCGATATATAAATACTCTCCTTCACAAAGTTCAATATTAATTCCTTTGCTAAGAATGAGTTTTTCAATATCGTGAAACGAAAATGACATATAGAGAGATAAATAAATACTTACTTTTTGGCAAATGCAAGATTATACTATAAAAACTAACCGCTACAAATTTAGACAGAGACAGTTTGGGGCAAAATGATATACATACACCTCAAAAGTGATTTATATCATCTTGTGGACTGACAGTCAACTCAATAGAGTAGAGCCGTCAAATCAATCGTAGAGCTGAGTGATTTTTACCAGTTTGCTATGGTCTACTATGGTGATGGTACTGCCTTGTGCAGTGATGATGTTGTCGTCTTTGAACTCAGATAAAGTGCGGATGACGGTTTCTTTGGCAGTGCCCACTATAGCAGCCAAGTCTTCGCGAGAGATGGCTATTGAAAATGGACTTACACCTACCTGTCCGTATGTTTTTTGGAGCAATAAAAGGGCTTCGGCCAATCGTTCACGTACGGGTTTTAGAGCCAATTGGGTCATTTTTTGCTCTGCTTCGCCCAGTGCTTTGGCCACCAATCGGAGCAAATCGTTGGCTACTTTCATGTTGTTATCGACCAAGTGATTGAAATCATCGCTCGAAAGAAAGCATATTTTTGAATCGTCAAGTGCCACTGCCGAAGCCGAATATTTGCTTCCCTCTATTAAGGCTCTATATCCCAACACATCGCCTTGCTTGGCCAATCGCACTATTTGCTCTTTGCCATCGCTGCCCATGCGGGTAATTTTTACTTTCCCCTCGTTTATGCAAAATACACCATGAGGCCGATTGCCCTCATGAAATATCACCTGCCCTTTTTTGTACATATTGCAGCTTTTGTTTGATGAAATTTCTTCCAGCTCCTCTGCCGCACAGCCATTGAAGAGCGAATCTTTTCTGCAAGAACACGATGCACACTCAGGAAACATGCCTTTCATAGTTAAGGAAGCCTCTTTTTCTCCAGAGGCGTGGATTGAGTTTTTTACGAAAGTTGTGGTCTAGGTGTTGGGTATCAATTTCAAAACCACGATTTACAATTGCAAATTTCGCTTGCCATATCATCATTTGCACTGATGGCACTCATTGTAAAAAGTGATAAAAATCATTTTTTTAACCCAAATTACGCAATAGACTTTTTTATTAATCTCTCCAATATTTCCCTCTCCAAATAGAGAGAGAAATATTGGAGTAGCATCAAAGATTTTTCCTGTTGCTTAATTTGGATTTAAATTCAGGGTCTTCAATTAAAATTAAAACAAAAAACAATACAGAGAATAATGATATTAAATTTTGCTACAAATAAATATTTTTGATTATTCTATTGTGATTTAGTTTGTTGATTTATTTCGATTTTTTCAATCCCACTAAATCTTAAAGGTTTTTGTTCATTTAAAAAATTACTTATATTAGAGTGGGTGGTCCATATATTTTTTAATGATTTGTAAAGTTCATAATCCCCTATTATCCTATTTCGCCAAGTGGTAGCTACTTTTATTTTCAATTCATTTACATTTTTAATATTATTTCCAATAAATAAATCTTCATTAGGCGTCCATAATTGACCCAAATCCACTCCATTCAAAGTAAGTGAAGCCATAGCTGCTATATTTCCGATATTGAGACTATAATTATCTTTTTTTTGAGCCAAGCCCCCCACTGTAAATACTATACTATATTCCATCGTCCCTGAAAAGTATTTTACATCAGAGCCATAGCTTTGGGTAATATCGGGTAGATAATCAAAGTTCAAGTTTTTTTGTATTTTGGTTGAATTCAAATTTAAGTTGACGCTCATTTTTTGTATTTCCAGTGGCTTGTGTGCGATTTTAATTGTATTAGAGATATCAACAATTTTTTCATCTGTGAATAATATAATAACCGACTGAAAAGCTTTAAAAGCAGGGCTTACAGAAAAATAATCGCCCTTTGGGATGCCTAGAAGAGTGGAAACATCACCATTGATTGGATTTAACATATAGGAATATAGTTTATTTGTTTTAAATGCCATTTTGGAGGTATTTACCTTATTTTTAGGATTTTGTACAAAAAATATATCTTCTTTGTCTGTTGCTCTATGGGTATAAAGCAGCGTGTCGGAAGGAGTGTTAAATTTGATGGCTTCCGGAATAAGCTGGCCGACATTTTGCTGCAAATCATCACTTTTTATTAAATTTTTAATATAATTTTTTTCATCCCAAAGGGTATTTAACATGGCATTAGCCGCCTTTTTATCCGATTCATTGTCTTGCATAGAGAAAATCAATCTTGGTTTTGTTCCGATTACCAACACTCCTTTTTCTAGCATTTCATTTATTCTGAGTAGCGTTTGGTAAGTGATTGAAATGTTTTTGGGAAGATAAATTGCTTCAAATTGATTATTTCTAAATTTCAATTTATTATTCTCTACACTTAATTTGTTAATTAAAATATCTTGATTAATGGGCAGATTTTTAATGTAATATGGCCAAAAAGATAAATTATTATCGAAAACAAGAGGGAGCTGGTCGCCCATATAGCTTAGCACTTGGGCCTGAATAGTACCTTTTTGTAAATAATGCTGAATACGTTGGTGGTATAGGCTCCATGCCTTTGATTGGGCAAACCAGGTATTGTTTCTATTGAAATGTGATGCAAAATCGCCTAATGTAAACCCCGGTAAGCTATCTGTTGGTTGGTGCACATAACTGTGAAGAATAAACTGATTGATACCATTGGTATAAGCCTGATCTCCAAATGGTTTGAGGTCGTAGGGAGTTTCGCTGTAGTGTGCCATTGAAGTGTAGGCCTCTGCACCTACCAGCTTTTTATCGTAAAACAAGGCGGCAGCAGCAGTAATATCAAAATCGGGTTTTCTGCCCAACTTATATTCAGGAATGGAGTTGGCATTGTGCCCCGCCCAAAATTCAAACATAGGCATATCGGCATGTTGATAAGCCTTCAAAACATCGAGCGGTGGATAAAGAGTGCCTCCATAAATTACTTCTGCGTGTAGTTCTAAGCCTTTTTGGTGGCAAAGTTTTTTAAAATGAGCATAATAGTTTTGTTCTATCAGCTCAGCCATTGTTTTTCTGAAATCATACAAAAAGGCATCTGTTTCCGCGGCTGATTTGAGTGGATATCCACACAAAATGGGTAGATAACTCATCAAGCTATAACCTCTTTTTTGCTCAAATTCAGTAGCAAAAGTATGTGTCCAATTTTGAAATCCACACTCCCAGCTATCTATGAGAAGAAACTTGAAGGTGTTTCCTGTAAGCGTGCCGGCAGTGTTGATAAGCTTTTGAGAATAATTATTAAAGTGATGATTAAGAGCAGAAGTATCCATTTTATCGCATTCCAAACCCTCACCTTCGGCTGTGGCAGGTGCATTTTTAGCGACAGAAGCAGTGTAACCTATTTGTATCAAAGTCCATTTACCTGAAGGGAGATTATAGTTTAGGCTGTTTTCTACTGATAAATGCTTTGTAACATCTATCACATCTGTTTGACTAAATATCTTATTTAAACTATCTGTTTTATATTCATAAATGCCACTCCCTTTTACGAAAGAAGTTTTGGCCAACAAATTGGGGATAAGATTTTCAAAAAGAGGCTTTTCATCGTCTTTCAATAACTCAATTTCTGAAACAAAAAGCGGAAAATAGCTATCCTCCCAAGGAAAGCTATTTAATGTGAGTTTGAAATACTTCGATTTTACATTTTTAAAAGATTGTATATCCAATCTGTTGTAACCCGTAATGGTAATATCCTGATGGGGAGCATAGCTTTTGCCATCGTTAGAAGTATGAAGCGTGAAGACCATTGTTACTTTTTGAGCATCAATCCATGTAAACGGTTTTAAAAGTGCTAAGCCTAATTTGTTTACTTCCAATGGCCTAGAAAGATTTATTTTAATTTCGTTCCCCCATTTTACCAAAAAACCACCTGTGAGCGAACCATCACAGATGGATTGTGGCAATAGCGTATCGTTTTTATAAAACTGAGGATTTGATCCCTGGAATTGGGAAGGGTTTTTATCATCTTTTATAGCTATTACCGCAATATTTTGATAATAATTATGGTTTATAAATGGCTTTTTGAGCATTATGGTTTGATTTTTCCCCCCTTCTATCATGGTTTTAGACCAAGTAAGGGTTTTCATGGCATTTTGTGGTGTTACCCAAGGACCGCCACTGGCACTCCAACCATCGCAATTGTGAGCACCTATTTTAATATTTAATCTTTGTGCTTCAGTCAAGGCATGGGCAAACATTTGGTGCCATTCCTCAGAATTAAACTTTACAGGTTTTACACCATAATCCTTGTTTTTTATTAAACCCACATTAAGAATCGTAGCTTGAGATATGCCATTGGCTTTCATGGCTTCTAGGTCTTTTGTTATGCCCTCTTTGGTGATATTTCCTTGCATCCAATGCCACCATATGTGCAACTGGCTTTCTTTGGGCGGATTTTTAAAATCAGAGATAACAGAATTTTTCTGAGCAAGAGATTGGCTTATGTAAAGGAATATAAAAAACAAAAAGAAGAGAATTTTGTACATAAAAGCTGAAGTTTTATTGTAAAATAACTAAAATAATTTTACTGCTAGAAAGTATTTAAAAAACCAAGAATCTTTATGGTAGGAAAATAATTTCAAATTGTGCTTCAATCCCGAAATAATAAAAAAGACACCTGAAACAGATGTCTTTTTCAAAATTACATAACTATTCTACTCAAAAATTATTTTTTTATTAGCTTATCAACAAATATTCCATTCTCATAAACAATTCTCAACACATATTGCCCCATTTGCAGATGGTTAATAGAGAACGAGTTACCAGTATTTTGGCTGTAAACCACAGTGCCCAATAAATCATATATTTGTATCTCATTTACCTTGGAAGCAAGCTTTATATATACTCTATCACTCGATGGATTGGGGTAAAAGCCATATGCATAATCTGCTTTCAAGTTATTCAAATTTAACACACCCGATATAGTAATAATCAAGTCTGCAGTGATTGTGCTATCGGCACTCAATTGGGCCGAAACAGTTACAATGCCATTTTTCAATGACTTCAAAAGCCCGTTTGTATCAATAGAAGCTATGTCAGTATCTGAAACACTGTAAATTACTTGGGTATTGCTTGTCCCTGTGACACTAGCATTGATTTGCAGTGTTGCCCCCACACTAGTAATCAACTGTGTTTCTACAGAAAGGCTTAATTTAGGCATTTCTAAAGTGCCTACCGTAAGCACCAAAAATCCCGTTACTGTAGGATTGCTTACCGAAACTGAAGTAATGGTTACAATACCATTGCTCAGCCCACGCACCAATCCGCTGCCCGATACTGTGGCAATTGCACTATTTGAACTAGACCAAGTTAGTGCCTTATTTGATGCATTGGCAGGCAGCACAGTAGCCGTTAAGCTGCGTGTTCCACCTACAGTTACTGCTCTTACACCCGTTACAGAAACAGATTCTACCAAAATGGGAAGGAATGTAACCTCAAAACTAGCGGAAACAGCAGGATTGCTTACTGAAATAGCTGTGATGATTACACTGCCAAAATCTATTCCCCTTACTACTCCAGAACCACTTACAGTAGCTATGCTGGTATTGGAAGAAGACCAGTTAAGGTTCTTATTGGTAGCATTGGCAGGTAGAAACACTGGCGTTAAACCAACTATACCCAAGCCTATTCGGCTTGAATTTCCTGTAATTGTCAAACCTGTAACAGAAATAGGCAAAATTTCTATACCAAAGTCAAACTTTATTGCTGAGTTATCTAATGCAGTGGCACTGATAGTAACCAAGCCAACATTTAGCGCATTTACTATACCTGCGTTGTTCACACTCGCTATAGAATTATTGCTTGATGTCCAATTTATAGTTTGCAAAGTGGCGTTATTAGGCATAACTGTTCCAGTGAGTGTGGTGGTATTACCTACAACCAACGTATTCACTCCGTTTACAGAAACCGAAGTAACTGGCACATTTACTGTCAAGACTCTGGTGGCAATTATATTGCTTTGTAAAACATAGGTAGCAGTAATAGTAACCACCCCATTGCCCAAGCCTGTGACAGACCCATTATTTACGGTGGCCAACGAACTGTTTGAGCTACTCCAACTTACACCAAACTGGTTTACACCCGAAGGGGTATTATAATTTACTGCTAAAACCTCCGTCTCGTTGATATTAATTTTATTACTCGGTATGCCCATTAAACTGATACTTGTTGCTGTGATAGGTACTGATACCACTGTCAAAATATAATTACTAAAAGCTACAGCAGGTAAGGTAATAGTTCCAGTAATGGTAATTACATCATTGAGATTACCTGTGATACTAAGTAAGCCGGTGTTTTCATCTATAATGGCCGAACCAATCTCAGTAGAAGCAACAGTCCATTTGGTGGGGCTAGAAAAAGCAGAGTTCAATGTAGAATTAAACATTAGGGTGCTGCCATTTCCTAAAATTGTTGTTACAGAAATATTTGGAGAAATTTTAAAATCAATATTAGGGGTGACAGATTGGTAGCTAGTACCCAAACGAAATTCATCAAATACACCTGAACCTAAATTGGCATTATTAGCACCATAGCAACAATTGTCGTTTCCTATTTGCACTGCCATTTTTGTAAAACCGTTTGTATTTGCAGTATGTGTATATACCACTGGTCCTAATTGAGCCATAGGCTCTATTCCATTTGGGTCGGGGTTGATAAAACCTGTAAAGGTATGTTGAGTAGCACCATATTCTATTTTCAGTACCAAAAGATTAGGAGTGTCTTGAGTAATAGTTACTACTTGTCCCGTAAATGTAGTGGCGTTACCTGCTCTTATTTGAATAGGATATGGCCCACCATTAGCCGGTATGCTATTGGCAAAATATCCAAATTTCACCATAGCATTGCCGGAGCTCTGCTGTGGGTCATTTCCATTATAAAGTGTAACAGCTACCTCATGGTCTCTCCAAGGAGCAGTTTTTGAAATCACAAAACTCATATATTGTGTTGTTCCTTCTTTCCCAATTCTATTATTGGCATTGAGCTGTGTCAAAATTTTAGGATTGGAAACATCGAAACTAAAATTGGTATGTGCACCATTATTTCCAAACTGTCCTCCTGTATAAAAACCTCCTATGTTTGCGAGTGATTTGTAAAAGAAAGAAGGAGTGTTTCTGATGGTAAATTTGTTTACATCATTGTTGAAGTTTCCGTTTATACCCAAAGAAATATTGCCTGCAAATCCAATTCCACCTGTGATTCTAGCCAAAGTGATGTTCCCGTTTTCATAATCAAAAGGCTCGTATGCAAGCAGGTCGGGCGAAAATTGATTAGGATTTTTCTGTTGAAAATAATCTATTGAACGTGTAAATACTTGGAACGAAAAGTGAATTTTCCCTGATAGGTTTCTGTAAAACGGGTTAAACGGGGCTGTGACGGTAACAATACTTGTACCTGGATTCAGAGAATTGGGCGCAATGCTAAATCCACTAGGTAAACTTGTAGTCAAAGCTACATTAGAAGTAATTGTTAATAATTGAATGCCGCCACTTCCTCCAAAAGTAATCAAATTGGAAGATGAGGTAAAACTTGCATTATATTCAAACTCAATAAATTTGTTTCCTGTTACTCCAACGAATGTGATCAGTCCGTTAAAAATATCATTTAATGGGGTTCCTGTCACTGTAACAAAAGAAGTGCCTGCATTGACAGCGCTTGAAGAAAGTGATATATTACTAGGTGCATTTATTAAAACATTTTCTGTAGAAGTGATGGTGACTACAGTTTGGCTACCGGCCACATCAAAAAATACTTTTTTAGGATTTATAGTTCCAAAAGTTGGTAAGGGGAAACCTAAAACATCAATTTCAGAATATCCTACATGCCCGTTTTGTTGTGTACCAAAATTAAAGCGTATGGCAGCTACTCCTGTAAGTGTGCCACCCACAGGCGTATAAACAGATTTTACCCACCTTGAACCACCCGGAGAACTAAAGCTAGCAGTCCCTAGGATGGTAAAAGATTCAGGATTTGCTACAGTTGAGTAACTTACAGTTACATTAGGGTTGATGCGTCCATTATCTTGCCATCCCGTATTAATACCTAATTCTGTGAGGGTATAGCCATTGGAATTATCTAAAATATCTAAATAATATGTAACCACTGCGTTATTGCTGATTGCGGCATTGTTACTTGTTCCATTATTAGCTATGCCATCGTTTATAGCCGAAATGCCTACCGTGCCTTCGTTATTAAATGTTCCTGATTGTGTTCTTCTTCCTAAAGAGGTCTGAAGTAAATCATCTGTCTGGACACTAGCTGCTACTGTAGTCCCTGAAGTATATGTAAAAGACTGGGCTATACATTCCAAATTCGCAAAACAGCCAAACATGGCCAATGAGAAAAAGGCAGAAATACGTTTGAATTGGTAAGATTTGATATTCATATAAATATTTATTAAGGGTTACGTTTATAAAGCGTTAAAAAGCCTAATAGAAAATCTATCAGGCTTTTTAAATTAAACTAACTACTCTACTATAAATGATTTCATACTTGAACCTTGTTTTGGAGTACTTATTTTTAGGAAATAAAGTCCTTTGGTATAAGATGATGTGTTAATATTGAGTTGGGTATGCTCATTAGTTTGAAAAGAATCTAATATTTTACCATCTACAGTGATAAGTTGTATGCTACTTTGCGGTTCTACACCCGAAATATTCAATATATCTGTGGCAGGATTGGGATACACTTGAACCGATGTAGAATTGAAGTCGCCAGCTACATTATCTTCCACCTCTTGGGTTACCATAGCTATGCGCCCTGTACCAGATTTTGGCGTGTTGGCATCAAGCAATGCTTGATATTTGGGGGCTATTGTTCTCATATTGGTGCTTCCTACCTGGCTTAGCCCCTCAAGGTGTCCCCATGAGCCAAATCTTGATTTACGTGGACTCATATAAGCAAAAGCCATAAATAGCTTGCAGTTTACTGATGGGTCTACATGTTTTAGGAAATTCTTCATATATAAATCATACATTTTAGGGTGTATTTGTGAAGCCCAAACTGCCTCATTATAGCACCATTCTTGTTGATTGTGCGGTTGCATGTGTTGTCCGCCTTCATATACTGCAAATCCTACCTTATACTGGCGGGCATAATCGGCATTTTTTTGGGTCCATAGGCCTGTGTAGTCGTTGTAAATTGCCGAAACAGAGTCTAAAATTTCACTAGCGGTAGTGTTAGGACATCTTGCCAAGAAATTATTATGCAAAGAAGGTTTGTCAAAGCTGAAATACCCTGCAGGTGACACCAAGTCACACTGTTCATTTTTATTTTTCAAAAATTCAAGCACTCTTCTGGTATTATCAAACCAAGAATGTTGCACAGCAGCTACTTTAATCAGTCTAGAGGCGTTTGTCCCAGTAAATTCTGCTTTGAAAAGCCTGAAAGTGCGTGCCATCATGTACGCATCTTTCTCCGGATGGTCTGCCGGATTGGGATTAATCGCAGCCAGGTCGGAAGAAACATAGGCATCTACTGCTCCAGGAGCGTTGTTTAAGACCCAAGTATATTGGGCAAAAATATTATTCCAAACCTCATTAGAGTATTCTACATATATTTTCAAATTGGGATTGAGTCTATCTCTCACAAACCTAGCCATTTGCCTATGATAGTCATCCGAAGCCATGTGTGGCACACATATCCAAGCATCAGCATTGAGCATATTAGCAAGCTCTATGGCATATTCTAGGCATTGCCCCTTGTTGGTAGACTGAGAGAAATAAGTAGGTGTGGGCCTGTCACTCCAGTTTTTCTGTGGAGAATGATTAGTATGGGTCCAGTCCATAAAGCGTATGGCATGAAATGGACGTAGTCCATCTACAAATTGGCTTAGAAACAAAGGGTAAGTACTGCTATTTTCCAACGACTGGGGAATGATTCGAATATTACGCACATGGTTGCCCAGCTTAGAATAAGTAATGTTTATCCATACATCTCCGCCTTGACCAGTAAAATCGATGTACAGTTTGCCATTTTGAACCACCGAACCGGCTACTCCATTCACAACCATAGTACCCTCTCCATCATACAGCACTCGGTATCTGCCTGAATAATGGTTGTTTACCATAAATCTAACCATTGTGCTGTTTCCGTTTATATTGTATGGGAGCTGTGTAGGATATCCATTTATATCTTTTGGCAATAAATCTCTCACTTGGGTATCCCAAGTACTGCCTTCATGAAAAGTAAGCCAATTGCTGCAAGATTTCATCACATCAGTATAGATAAGCCCGGAATCATAATAATTAGGAGAATGAATGTTCATTCCTATGGGCAATTTGGGAGCTACGCTGGTAGGCTTGTAATAACATTTTTTAGAAACTCCGTAGGCAGGGTCTCCACCAAAAAATGTGCTCGTACAAGGACAGTTTTTATACAATCCCTTTTTTACTATATAATTCCCATTTGCACCATAGGCAATATCCATGTTGCCAAGCACCGTAACTACTTGATTTTCATTGGCAGCAAATTCATAATCTAATGTTAAACCCGGTATGGAAGGTGTAGCTCTTACGTAGCATTTTTTGGAGACCATAGGAGCGGGGTCTCCGCCAAAGTTATTACTATTACAGTCGCAATTACCTCTCTGCTTGTATTTATAATAAAAACTGCCATTGGCTCCGTAGGCAATATCCATGTAGCCATTGAGTGCAAATGATGTGTTTTCGTTGGCAGCATAAGTATATCCTAATGGACCTCCGTTTTGCGATACGGAAGCTTTTGTATAACATTTTTTAGACACTCCGGGCGCAGGGTCGCTACCAAAATTGGTATTGTTACAAGGGCAATTGCCTGTTTGATTTGTTTTGTATACAAAATTTCCGTTTGCTCCATAGGCCACATCCATTGTACCGGAGAGCACACAAGTTTGAAACTCGTTTGAACAAAAAGCATATCCGCTCGGACCGCCCGTTTGGGCATACATCAATTGCGAAATAAACAATGTGCATGAAATGCAAAACATTGTTTTATAGTACCCAATGCTATTAATGATAAAATCGGGTCGAGAGAAACGTAATAGTTTAGTTTTCATTTGAATTGTAGTTTTTGATGAATAAAATGATATTGCAAATTTCAAATAAAAAATTGAACTATTCAAGCAAAAATTAACATAACTACCTTAAAATCAAGTAGTTACAAAAATGTATTTTGCGGTATAATACCCATGGCAAAAAGGGGAATTGATAGAAAAACAAGTAGTTACACCACCTGTATACACAAGTAGATTTTGCGGAAAAAAACCACTAATTTTTTTTGAAAAATTTTAAAAAATAAATTTTGTCGGAGACGAAACTTTGCTGAATGCCTGCAAATCTCAGCGGAAGAGACAAATTGTCACAGTTTATCTAACAGTCTATTTTGTATCTGAGTTTATAATCAAATCTTTCCAGTCATTCACTTTTATTTTCTTTTCTTGATATTGCTTTATACGCTCGGCTACCTTTATTTTAAATTGCCAGCAGGTTTGAAGTCGCAAGTCTAGCATTTTAGATAATTCTGTTGCCGGTATTTCTTTGCCACTGTTTACCGACACGAGTATAAAAAGGGCTTTGTTGATAGAAAATTTGATGCCAAAAAACACTGTTCCTGCTTGAATAGATTCTACTGTTTTACATTTTGTGCATTTTTTTGAATAAGGCAATGTTCCTTTTGAAAACTTTTCATTCCCGCATTTTGAGCAAATAAATTTTGATTGACTTTTCAACTTATCTATCAATAGATAAACACTTTCGTCATCGGGATAAATATTTTTAAATTCATCGTAGCTCACGCTCGTTTGCCCCACTCTGGCTTTAGACACATTCAATATTCCTTCTTCCAGCTTAATATTTTCGCTTTTTAGTTTTTCAGTTAATTTTTCTATTACTTCCGTTCGTTCTTTTACTTTTTCTTCAAAGCTAGAGTTTACTTGGTCTTTATAATACAGAGCCTCCGTAAGAGCCATCTCCTTTTCAGCCTTGGTTTGTCTAAATCGCAATGCAAGAGATACCAAAAACACTAAAATTTCAAAGACACCTACTATACTATAGCTTCTGTGTTCTATATAAGGAAGAATATTAATACGGAAAGAATGCAAAACAGAAGCAATAGTTACCAACATCATAGAGCCCATCAAAGGCATTATATATGTATTTCTTGATATGTATGCCTTGGTGCATATATAAATACTTGGAACAAGAAACAATAAATCCCACTCTGAAGAACGCCAATCTATCCAATCATTAAAAAATGGCATAACCAAAAACAACAATCTTAAAGCTATTGCTATGAGCATTACTTTCTTATAAAATGGGAATTCTTTGTCGGCTTTGATAAAACTATTGACATAAAGCATGAAAAATATGCTCATCAATCCATAAGGAATGGTGTAAAAATCGTTTCTAAATTCAATGCCTCTACCTATGAGTTCATAAATGTTGCCATGCGAAACCCAATTAAATAACCCAAAATTGACTAAAAAACAAAAGTAGTATAGATATACCGTATCTTTTAACCACAAGAAGAGAAGACAACTCACACAAAGAGCTACAACTAAAATTCCTATAAAAATACCGGTGTAGAAATATAAATGTTTAAGTTTTGCTATGTGCTCAAACAATCCAAAATAAAACTGCCCTATTCCTGTTAATACATCAGACTCCATCCTGAAATAGATGGTTTGAGGTGTGGGTTTAGCGTAGATAATGAAATAATGTTCACTGTATTCTTTGATAGCCCAGTCTTCTAACGGATAATAAGCACCGGCTTTTTGCCATACATATTCTCCATTTTCATTCAAATAATAGAAATCTATTTTTTTGATATACTTTGGTTTAGAAATCAGCACAGGCCCAGTATAATTTGGTACAATCAAATTAACTTTAAGCCAATACGCTACATTTTTATCATAGCTCAATAAAGAATCTGGGTTGATGCGTCTAAATTTTTTTGAAATTTCCGGCTTGACTATATCATATATACCTAGTTTTAAAGTACTGTCTATGTAGCACTTCATAGAGTCTTCAATAAAACTGAAAGGTTCATATTTGTATTCTACTATAGATTGAGCATGCGCCTTTAATCCATTCGAACACAAAAAATACACCAACAAAACCGCAACAGCATTCCATTTCAACACATTTTTTGTAAGAGCTGTGTTCATTGGCTTTTTAATGTGTTTTTGGTTATTGTACATGCAAAAAATAAGAAATGTCAATCTTCTAAACTAGTTATCCCCAAACGAAATTTCATCAGAAAGTTCGTTGATATCATCTATTTGATATGGAAAATGTGATTTGAGTTGTAATCCCGCTTTTTTTATACCATCACACAAGCCATCGGCATAGTTGCCAGCTTTGAAGCTCTGTAGACAGTCGTTTTTTATCTCGTCCCAAAAATTTGCAGGCACTACTTTATTGATTCCGGCATCGCCAAGTATGGCAAACTTTTTGTCCTCTATAGCCAAATAAAATAAAACTCCGTTTCTAAGCTCAGTTTTGTGCATTTTGAGCATGGCAAATACCTCGGCAGCTCTGTCCAGCACATCGCCTTTGCATTTATTCTCAAGGTGAACACGCACTTCGCCCGATGTGTTTTTTTCGGCTTCTTGTATACTTTTTACAATTTTTTCTTGTTCTTGTGGAGAAAAAAAACTTTTTGCCATACACTACTGTATAATATTTACGTAAATATAAAAATTAAATGCGGATTGGTTAAAATACATTTTGTAACTTGTAGTTTTGCAGAACAAAACACCCTTGATGATTAAAATGACAGTCGAACACAAAAGTTGGCTCAAAAGTTATGTAGATTTTTTTAAAGGTTTTGCCCAAACAGATGATTTTAAAGAATTTATCAAAAAAATCAACACAATAGAAAATCCTGAGCACTTTATATACAGTTCGGTGCAGCCTACCGGGCTTATGTATGGATTTCCTATCCGCTTCAGCGACTTTGATGTGCCGGGCCTCCACGACCTCGATGACCACGATAAAACCAAGATGATACTCATCGATTGCCTCATCAGCTGCTCTATGTTTCTCAAAACACAGGGCGTGAATAACGAGGTGGACATGGAAAAAATGCTCAATGAAATCATCAATAACATAGGCGATTTTTACTCTCAGGTATTTACACAAAACGAAAACTCTGCAAACGGTGTGGCACACCCCGATGAGGTAGAACAGCTGATAGACAAGCGAGTGTCGGGCAACAAAAAGTGGAATAAAAACTTTTGGACGAGTTACTTCCAAAACAGTCTTTTATTTTTGGACATCATTTATTTTTCTCGATGGCTACAGCATGGCGACCGCTTGCGTTTTCAAAAAGAAAAAGAAGACATCTATTTTTTAATTATAAAAATCATAGCAGCCTCGGCCAATGCCAACTCGCAAATAGAAAAAGAAGAAGAATTGCTCTTCAAAAACTTTTTGGATTCGGCCAAAATGAAAGAAGAGAAAGTGAAAATGGCCAATGACTACTTTTTCAAAGGCATCACCCTCGATTCGATAGATTTCAGCGAAATAGACTCGTGGGTGATAAAAAAATACCTTCTTGAAATAGCCATACTCACCATTTGGAGCGATAGATTGCTGGAAGATTCGGAGAAAAACTTCCTTGTTCAGTTAAATGACAAACTTGGCTTTAGCGAGCTGGAACTGGAAGAAAGCATGCTTGCCATAGAGAATTTTGTGCTTTCAAACTGGGAAAAAATCCCCTACATGAACGAGAAAACCGATTTTGAAACCATTCAAGACAACCTCACGGAAAGAATAAGCGTGGCAGTGAAAGGCAGGATGGAATTGTTGGGCAAATCGTTTCCGCACTCGGAGGAGTTTGAGCGCATTATCAACAATGGCTCAGTAGAAAAGCTCACCGATGCCGAACGGAAAATTCTTCGTGGTCATTTACTTGAACTCATCAAAGATATACCTTCTATTGCCGTGTTTTTATTGCCCGGAGGGTCTATTATGTTGCCCCAATTGCTAAAAGTACTTTCATCGGCCAGTTCGGGAAATCCGGAAAAATAGCTTACAAAAGAAATTCTTTTCTGCCTACCTTTGCATGTAGAAACCCTTTTTCTTCATGCAAAACTTTTTTAGTCGCTCAAATTTATTTATAATATTCATTCCCATAGCTTCTGTATATATTTTTGGAATGTTGGTTGACATCATGGATATAGATGCCGCCCAATATGCTTCTATCGCACTGGAGATGCTCAAAAAAGGCAGCTATTTGGAGGTGTTTCACCGCAATCAAAACTATTTGGATAAGCCTCCTTTGTTATTTTGGCTCTCTTCGCTTTCTTTTTCGGTTTTTGGTATCGCCAATTGGACGTATAAGCTTCCTTCGGTGTTGTTTTCAGTACTGTCTATCTACAGCACTTACAGGTTTGCTAAACTTTTTTATACAGCCAATACAGCCATTTTTGCCGCTATTATTTTAGCTACCTCTCAAGCTTACTTTCTTATAAACAACGACTGCCGCACCGATACGATTTTAATTGGCAGCATTTCGTTTACATCGTGGCAACTGGCTGAGTATCTTTTGAAACGAAACCCGCTCAATTTCATATTGGCTTTTGTAGGCATAGCTTTTGGAATGCTCAGCAAAGGCCCTTTGGGACTCATGGTGCCTGCTTTGGGCTTTGGCACACATCTTTTAGTGAAAAAAGATTTTAAAAATATATTTCAATGGCAATGGCTGTTGGGAATAGCCATAGTAGTGGTGGTGCTTTTGCCTATGTGCTACGGACTTTACACCCAATTTGGCACTAAAGGATTGTATTTCTACTTTTGGGAACAAAGTTTTGGACGCATCACAGGTTCAAACAGTTGGAACAATAGCCCCGACCCGTTTTTTCTTTTTCACTCGTTTTTGTGGTCTTTTTTGCCTTGGACAATACTTTTTTTGTTTGCATTGGTTCACAAAATAGCCCAATTGGTAAGAACACGTTTTCAAACTTCAGATGAAATCATAAATATTTCTGCCATTGTGTTGTCATACATCATTTTATCGCGGAGCAAATACCAATTACCACACTATATATATGGTATTTTGCCTTTTGCATCCATCATCACAGCACAATATTTGTTGGAAATAGTGCCTACGGCAAATAAGAAGATATGGGGATTTTTATCGATAAGCCAGTGGGTGGTATGTTTTTCACTATGGATTGTGGCAGGACTTTTGGCATTTGTGTGCTTTGGAAGTGGCAATTTTGTGAATTTTATTTTTGGTGTAGGGCCCGGAGTTGTCATTGGGCTTATGTTTAACAAAAAATTAGACCAATATGCTAAATACATTGTCGTATCCTTGGTGACAGCAGTGGGGGTAAATGCCATTATGAGCTTACAAATATACCCTAGCCTGCTTGATTATCAGCCCTCTAAAAAGGTGGCTGCCACACTCAAAAATGCAGCAGCCGATGAAGCCCATACATTTTCATTTCGCATTCATCCCAGCTACTCGCTCGATTTTTATGCCCAAATGGTAGTGAAAGAAGTAAAAGAAGAAGCCGATTTCGATGTGTATGCCCAAAAAGGTGAGAAATATTTTTGTTACACAAATTCAACAGGATTTGATTTTATAAAATCCAAAACAAATGAATATGAAACATTGGGCATATACGAAAGCTACCCCGTAACAAAGCTCACTTTGCCTTTCTTGAACCCTAACACTCGCAGTCAACATACAGAAACACGGTATTTGGTGCGTTTTAAGCTTTAATGGTTCGGCTGAAAGTCTTTTAATATTCTCATGTTTTTGGGATAATAGTTGTTTGCCCTGCTGTCTCCAATTTTTTTTATCCAACCAATGTTTTTTGACTTGTAGCGCGCCAGTGTCCAACCATTTGCCAGAGCCTGTACCGAACCAAAGCCCGATATTTCACCTTTTTTCAAATATTCAATGGCTTCCTCAAGGGTAAGCTCACAAAAGGGCAGGTTTGGGGCTATGAGGGTACTTAAAGCCAAATCGTGTTCCGGTATAAAATCTTTCCCCATTATTTTCCCTATTTTTATTCCTTTGTTTAATACAAAAAGATGTTTGGATATAAAAGCCAAATCTTTAACCAAAGCCTTAGGCAAAGCCACAATGTCTCCCGATTTTTCGGGTAAAAATTCAAGCCCATCGGGCTCGTTTACCCACGGTTGCAGCAGTGCCATTTGGTTTTTGGGCAATAATTCAAATTTGGGCTTTATGTACACATCATCAGTTTCATCACCCGAAGTGTTTTTTTTCATACAACTGATAAAAAAGCCTTCTCCTCGCACTTTGTGGGGCATACATTGGTAGCTGTAGGTGTTTTTGTGAAAAATTTCGCTAATGCCCCACTCAGATTTTAGTGACAAACGCAAAGTATCCAGCCCAAAGTTTTCGCAAAAGTGAACCATATTGTCTTCATTTTCACGCTTGGAATATGTGCAAGTGCTGTAAAGCAAATATCCGCCTTGTTTCAGAGAGGGTAAAATATCTTCTACTATTCTTTGTTGTCTGCCGCTGCAAAGGCTAACATTTTCGTCCGACCATTCGTCTACAGCATTGGCATCTTTTCTGAACATTCCCTCGCCCGAGCAAGGCGCATCTACAAGAATAATATCAAAGTAGTTTTCAATATTTTTAAAGTATTTTGGGTCTGAATTGGTGACTATCACGTTGGGTAATCCCCATTTAACCATATTTTCTACCAATATGCCCGCTCTAGGCTTTATTACTTCGTTGGCCACCAACACGTCCTCAGGGGTTAATCGGTCTGCCAACAGTGTAGATTTGCCCCCCGGTGCTGCACACAAATCCAAAATTCGTATGGGTCTTTCCAAAAGGGGCAAAATTTGGTCTAAAAAAGCATCGATAAGCATAGACGATGCCTCTTGCACATAGTAAGTACCTGCATGAAAAAGTGGGTCTATGGTGAAAATAGGCCGTTCATTCAAATAATATCCCTGTTGCGCCCATGCCACTCTATTTAGGGTTTCAATCTTTGTTTCGGCTATGGTTTCCGGCTTTTTTTTAGCATTCAGCCTCACCGACACAGGTGGCTTCTGCGATAAAGCTTCAAAAAACAATTTTGCTTCATCTTTCCCAAGTTTATTTTCTATTCCGTTGATAAAAGATGGTGGAAATGAGCTTGCCATAAGTAATTTTGAGAAAGAGTATCAAACACAAAAAAACACAATTTTATCATCAATGACTATATCAGAGGCCCAAGAAACAGTGGATGTATGGATAAAAAATCATGGTGTACGCTATTTTAGCGAACTCACCAACATGGCCATTCTTACGGAAGAAGTGGGTGAAGTGGCTCGCATTGTGGCCCGCACCTATGGCGACCAATCGTTTAAAAAATCGGATTTGGACAAAAACTTAGCCGATGAAATGGCCGATGTTTTGTTTGTGCTTATTTGCCTGGCGAACCAAACGGGGATAAACCTCACCGAAGCTTTGCAGAAAAATCTTGATAAAAAAACGCTACGCGATGCCGACAGGCACAAAAATAATCCCAAGTTGAATTGATAAAAAGATGTGGTATTTATTTAATCAATTGGTAATATATTGCGCTTTATTTCATTTGAACAAAACTTTTGAATTCCCAATAATAAGTGGGATATTGCGTGTGATTGAGGAGTTATGGCTCATTTTAAAAGACGACACAACCAATGCAAATTGACGAAGAACTAAAACATAGAATTGGACTTGCATTAAATGAAGCGACCTTACTTGGAGTTGAGTTTAAAAAGGAAAAAAATTTGGTTGCTTGCTCATTTGCGTTGGTTGCTATAGACAAGGACGGAAATGTTCCAGAAGACAACAGACTTTTATTCGTTTTCAAACCTGTTGGACGATTTGTTGCTTCCTTAAGGAATGGACATTGGGACGACAAAAATGCTGAAGTTGAAAAATTTGAACCAGAAAATATTTTAGAAATTATACAGAGCTTCAAAGGACTTTCGATTTACGGTTGGGATTTTATTAATTGTGGAGACAAGGATTTTGATACTTGGAAAGACAGTTTAAGTTTTGATTATTCTAAAGACGACAATGTTGGACTAACCAACACGATAGACCTTTTTCAGGATGGTGGTAACAGACATATTGACTTCCGAATTTGGTTTGACGATTTTGAGATTTTGACACCAAAATATAAATCAGTCAACTTGGAAGAGTTTTTAGAAAATGGTAAACGTGGTTGGGACGCAATTTACGCAAACAATGACAAAATGGGTGATTTTGGAATTATTCCAGCAACAGCAGAAAATGAACAAAAGTTAAAGACAGCAATAAACAATTTGACAAGAGAACAAGAACCAAAAAGTTGGTGGACAAAACTAAAAGACATTTTTTTGCCGTTTTTGGCCTTCCTCTCTAGCCCATGTGTGTTCTTCACCAACAAGCGAAGTAAATATAGAACTAAATAATTTACTATATTTATAGGCTAGAAATATGCTGCTTGTGGTCAAAAGAAGACCAATCAAGGGCGAAAGGGCGGAAAAAATTTGAAACATTGATACATGTCTATTAAAATACAATCAAAAGATAAACCTTTGCTTAAAATAACAAGAAATCTAAGCTGGGGTGCTTTCCCTGTACTTTTTATTGTCTCCTCAGCTTCAATTTATTTAGTCAAAGATTTTTGGATTCCTGTCCCTTCACGACAACTCTTGATTCTATTTACTTTTATCACAGTCGTACTATTTTCAGTAGTTTCTTATCTAAATATCTCTTTAAAATATGCTAATCAAAAGCCGGTTTTGGTCTTTTGGGAAAGCTATTTTGAAACTCGTTATGGTGATAAAATAGAGTATTTTTCTATAGAATTAATAAGACAAACAATAGAACATAATACTAAATCAACAAAATGTTATTTAGAAATATTTTTCAATGGCAATTCTATCAATTTTGATGAATTTTACTACAACGAAGGTTTTTGGGAAATAAAATCAATCTTATACCAAAAAGAAAATTGCAAGCACATTATCTTTGAATCAATTAGCTACAAAAATACCTTTTTTGATAAGGTAGAAATTGATAGAAAAACGTGGAAATAATCTCCAACCAGTCTTAGCCTCCACTAAGACCCCAAACCAATGAGCATCTGCTCAAGAAAATAGGTATAATGTCGAAAAATATTTTCGTCCTTCGCTTATCGATTTTCATTGTTCAGGCCGCCTATCAGTCGCAAAACCAATCTAGGCATTATACACCCAAAAACTAGGACAGGCATAGCAATAACTAAAAATACCTTTTTGTAACTCTGCCAATGAAAATTGTATACCGAAAAAATCCATAAATTTGTAAAATAGCCGTGTATCCGTTACTTTAGTGGCTTATTTTTACCAACATATTTCTATAAATATGACAAACAGCCTCAAAAGCCTATTTTACCTCTCCATCATTACCTTATTATGGTGTTGTGGCAAAAAAGACACCAATAGCACACTAAACCTAAAGGAAGCAAAAGGCGGTCGCTTTTATGGTGGAGTGTTCAAGATGAACGAATCTGAGTATATCAAAACTTTCTTTCCTCCTGCCATTACCGATGCCTTTTCTTATCGCATAGCCAATCAGATTTATGAAGGCCTATTGAAGTTTGACCAAGAGTATCTCACTTTAAAAAATGGTATCATAGAAAACTACACTGTAAGCGAAGACGGCCTTACTTATACATTTAAACTTAAACAAGGGGTGATGTTTCACGACTCAGAATGCTTTGCCGATGGCAAAGGGCGTGAAGTCACTACAGAAGATGTAAAATACTGTTTCACCTATTTGTGTACTTACAGTGCCCAAAATCTGGGCTTTGAGGTATTTAAAGGCGTGTTGAAAGGTGCAGATACCTATTTTAATGCCACAAAAGAAGGCAAGAAAGAGCTCCCCGAATTGGATGGTATAAAAATTATAGACAAATACACCATTCAGTTTGTACTTGAAAAGAAATCGGCACTTTTCCTTTACAACTTGGCACGACCCTATACCTATATATATCCCAAAGAAGCCTTTGAAAAATTTGGTATGGAAATGAGAGTGAAGCCTGTAGGTACAGGTCCGTTTTACCTCTCTTCTATTGATGAAGACATCGTGATTATACTAAAAAAGCACCCCAATTATCATGATGTTGACTCGTTGGGCAATCAGCTTCCGTTTCTCGATGCTTTGGAAATACGCTTTTTAAAAGACAGAAAAGCTGAACTTTTGGAGTTTAAAAAAGGCAATTTTGATATGATTTATCGCCTCCCTACTGATCAAATCATAGAAATAGTAGAAGATGCGATGAACAAAACCAAACAAGGGCAATACACCAAATATACCATGCAGCGTGAGCCGGAAATGTCGACCCACTACCTCATGATGAACCAACAAAGCAATTTGTTTAAAAATAAAAATTTCAGAAAGGCACTTTCATTTGCCATAGACCGGACAAAAATACTGGAATATGTGCTGCAAGGCGAAGGATTCAAAGCCGGTGTCAACGGCATTACTCCACCTGTGTTTGAAGGGTACGATATCAACAAAATCAAAGGCTACGATTTGAATATCGATTCGGCAAAATACTACTTGGCAAAAGCCGGATACCCTGAGGGAAAGGGCTTTCCCGGAACTGTTTTGTATTTGAATTCTGATGGAGAGAGAAATATATATGTGGCCCAAGAAGTACAGAAAGAACTCAAAGACAATTTGAACATAGACATAGAAATTCAAGTATTGCCATTTGCTCAGCATTTAGAAAATGCCATGACAGGCAAGTCGGAGTTTTTCCGCATAGGTTGGATAGCCGATTTTCCAAATCCTGAAAACTTTCTGTTTTTATTTTATGGTTCAGATGTCCCTAAAGACAAAACCTCCTCATCGTTTCCCAATCTAGCTCGCTACAAAAACGCCAAATTTGATGAATATTATGAAAATGCCATGGCTTCTACATCGCTAAAAGAAACCATTGATAATTTTCTGAAAGCAGAACAAGAGCTATTGAACGATGCAGGTGTGATGGTGCTGTGGTATGATGAAAGCTACCGTTTGCTGCAACCCCATGTGCAAAATTTCCCCAACAACCCCATGCAGTATCGCGACCTCTCAGATGTTTATTTCAAAGCACCGGAAATCCCTAAAAAATAAAAACCACACAAAGGCCTCTATCGCCCGCCAAAGCAAACAGGTAATAGAGGCCTTTATTTTTGAAAAATATTTTTTATAATTTCGCCTGCGCAAAAAAGAAACGGATTTTAAAAGTATGAAAATTTGCAGCAGAATATCCTTAGTAGTCGCAATCATTTTCACAGTATTCAGCCTGAGTGCGCAAGAAATTCAGGTGAAAATAGGCAACAACAACATAGCCCAAAATGAATACTTTACCATCACCATCACGCTCAATAATGAACAGCTAAAGAACTATTCAAATTTTCCTGATATTCCGGGCTTTCAAAAGCGAGGTGTGAGCTCACAATCGTCTACAAACATAGTAAACGGTCAGATATCCTTTTCTCAAAGCATTGTTCAAAACTATGCTCCCTCCAAAGAGGGAAAGTATAAACTGCCTGCATCTACAATCGAAGTAAATGGCAAAAAAGTACAAATTCCGGCTACGCAAATCACCGTGGGGCCGCCCAAAGAACGCGAAGAGTACGATGACCCTTTTGGCAGAGACCCGTTTGCTGATTTTTTTGGCAGAGGGGGCAACAAAGAATACGTAGATGTGAAGGAAGATGCTTTTTTTGCCCTCACCAGCACCAAAGACAAAGTGTATGTAGGCGAAGGATTTACCATTACTTTGGCATTTTATGTGGCCCAAAGCAACAGAGCAAAGATGCAGTTTTACGACCTAGGTAATCAAATGCAAGGAATAGTAAAAAAACTCAAGCCCGCCAACTGCTGGGAAGAGAATTTTGGTATAGAAGAAATACAGCCTCAAGAGGTGACAATAGAAGGGAAAAAATACACCGAATACAAATTATACAGAGCCACCCTTTATCCGTTAAACAAAGAACCCATAAAGTTTCCTGCCATTCCATTGAAAATGATAAAATACAAAGTGGCTAAAATTCAGTCGTTTTTTGGGTTTAACAACGAAAAGCAAGATTTTAAAGACTTTACCTCAAAGCCCAAAACTATTTATGTAAAAGAGCTGCCTGCACATCCGCTTCGCGACAACGTGGCTGTAGGCGAATTTTCATTGGAAGAGAATGTAAAAGACAAACGATACAACACAGGGAAAAGCATTAATTATAACTTTAAAATCGTAGGCGAAGGGAACATCTCTTCTATCAAAAACCCTCAGCAAGTAGAAAACCCCAACTTTGAAATTTACCCACCCAATATTTATCAAAACATCAACCGAAGCGGACTGGCAGTTACGGGGGCTAAAAATTTCAATTATTTTATTATCCCCAAAGAACCCGGGACTGTAAAAATGAAAGACTTATTGTTTTGGGTGTATTTTGACACCAAGCGAGAACGCTACGATACTTTGAAGCCATCGTTGATAATGAATATCACAGGCGAAAGCAGTAAAAACTTAGCCGTAGGAGCAGCAGACTTCAACGATTTTGGGGAAATAATTGAAAACTACGATAACAATTTTATCAATCCTCAAAAAGATGAGTATATCAAGTGGATAGCCAATGGTTTTTTACTCGTAATGTTTTTACTTACATTGGTCGTGATACTCAAACGTTAACTTGTTTAAACTTTTGATTGGTTTTAGCTCTTTTATATACGAATAGACAATAGTAGTATATGAATGAAATAGTAGAAAGTGAAGTTAAAATGAACGTATCGGCTCCGGTGTTTAACTTGGTCGATGTGTTTGGCAGAGAAGTAAATCTTGAATCATACAGAGGGAGTAAAGTTTTTATTGGTTTTTTCCGCCACGCAGGCTGCCCATTTTGCAATTTGAGGGTGCATGCTTTGATGAAATATTACACCACAAACAAATTTGGCTCAATGAAAATGGTGTTTTTCTTTGAGTCTAAAGAAAATACCATCAAAAATAGCTCTTTGCTCTCGGGTGTTTCTCCTGTGCCTGTGATATCAGACCATGCAAAAGTGTGGTACAATATTTATGGGATAGAAGACTCAATCCAAAAATCAAGCATGAGCCACCTCACCACTTTTATCCAAACAGCCGTAAAAGCCAAAATGAACAATTTGCCTATTCATTTGATGGCCGATGGAGAATCGTTTGGTACTATGCCCGCAGAGTTTTTACTGGACGAAAATTTGGTGATACGTAAAATGTATTATTCCAAAAGGTTGGCCGACAGGATGGATATTGAACACATTGTGGATTTTTGCGACACAGACCATTCTACTCTTCTTTGAGAATATAACCCATACCTACTACGGTGTGTATCAGACGTTTAGGATAGTCTTTGTCTACTTTTTTTCGAAGAAAGTTGACATAAACATCTATCACGTTAGTGCCTGTATCAAAATTTATTTCCCACACCTTTTCGGCTATGTCTACCCTAGACACTACTCTGCCTTTGTTTCTGATAAAATACTCTAGAAGAGCAAACTCCTTGGCTGTCAAATCAATTTTGTGCCCACCTCTTATGGCTATTTTTTGATCCAAATCAAGTTCTAAATCTGCAACCGAGAGCTTATGTGCCAAGTGAATATTGTCGTTTGATGCACGTTTGTGAAGTGCCTTTATACGCGCAAGTAATTCTCGGAATTCAAAAGGTTTTACCAAATAATCGTCTGCGCCTGAGTCAAAGCCTGTGATTTTATCATCGGTAGTTCCCAGCGCAGTGAGCATCAACACAGGGCTGTATATGTTGTTTTCTCTAATGACTTTGCACAACTCAAATCCATTCATTCCCGGTAAATTTACATCCAGTACAATCACATCATAGCTATTGCCTAAAGCCATGCTTTTACCTATCATGCCGTCAAAAGCGTGCTCTACCAGATAAGACTGCTCTTCCAAACCCTTTTTTATAAAAGAGGCTACTTTCGGTTCATCTTCTACTATGAGTATTTTCATTATGACAAAAATTACACCTTTACCCTGAAGAGGATGTGTTATATTTTAATTATGCAAGGCTTAATAATTCATGAATTATTCATCTCAAAAGCCCAAATTAGCTTTATAGAACCCGACAATTATCAATTTTTAATAAAATTACTAACGTAATTTGAAAAAAAACTACCAAATATAAATTTTAAGCCTTTTTTAATCTGTTATCACCCACCACTACTGGGTGGAATCACGGCAACAATGTCGTTTTCCGAAAAAACATGATTTTCGTTAACAAAAGCATTGCCCACGGCAAATCTACATTTGGGAAGAATGGCTGCTGCTGATGCATTTTTTGCAATTATGGATTTTTTCACCCCATCAGTATTGGGCACAAAATCAATCTCAAACTCCTCGGGCAGATAATCTTTTAATACGGCAAAGACTTTTATTCTCATGATTGTTATCGCGATTCTTGAAAATTCAAATCTACTGATATTCTTGCTCAATACGAATAATGACTTACGGAAAGGATATGAAATTGACTATTTTATTCATCCCTTAGACCAGAAATTAGAGAACGTTAGTACAAAAAGCCAAACAACCAAAGTGGAATTTTTGAACCCATTCCTACTTCTATGTCATCAGCCGCCACATAGCCATTGGGAGAGGCTTTGAGTTGCTCAAACGATTTTCTTCTGCCTCCTATCTCAAAATATAGCTCGTCATTTATTAAGAAATCGCCTATGGGTGTGTGCCTCACTTTGGCTACCACTTGCAATTGGTTGAAAAAAAATATTTCTCTTATTGCCCCAATGTTGTGAATATCAGCTCCTAAAGCATGCACCAAATTTGTGTTGTGGAGCAATACCTTTTCGGGTTTGGTATAAATGCTTTCGTTGTTTTTGTCGTTTTTGAGGAGATTGACCATTTTGGCACTTTCTAAATAATTTAAAAACAAAAGTGTGCTGTTTCTGGAAATTTCGAGTTGGCCCGATAGCTTGGTAATGTCGGGTTTATAAGGCCCATTCATAGCCAAATACATCAGCAGCTTGCGCAGCTTAAATACATTTTCATATTCAATTTTTTTAATGGAAGCAGGCAAATCTATTTCCAATATCAATTTGACCGTGTTCACTAACTTTTCGTGGTATTTTTTTTTGCTTTCTTTAAAATAGGGATAAAAACCAAAACTTAAATAATCTCTGAAGGCAGGTATAATCTTAGTTTTGGCAGTGATGTCGTTGCAAATCTCTACATGGTTTTTTAAAATTTCGGCAATAGACAACTTGGGAAATTTGAGTCCATGTTCAAATTCCAAAAACTCTCTGAAAGATAGCCCCTCCATATTGTAGTTTACCAATCGCCTACTCAAATCGGCTTCTCCTTTATACACTTCCAAGATGGAAGAAGAGGTGAATACAATCTTTAAACGACTATAATTATCATAAATCGTTTTTAGCTCTTTAGACCAACCCGGGTATTTGTGCACCTCGTCAAGAAATAAATACTTGCCTCCCATCAACACAAAATCTTCTACAAAATCTATCAATCTATGATGGCTAAAATATACATCGTCAAGATTTACATAAATCACCGATGCGTCAAGCGTGTGCCTTAGTTTGATGAGTTGGTGCAAAAATGTAGTCTTACCACAGCCCCTCGCCCCCCTGATAGAAACAAATCTGTCTTCTGCGTCCACCTCAAGATACCTCACAAAGTCTAAATCATAGTTTCTAATGCGCAAATTAGACATCGCACATAGCCTATCTATTTCATCTTTGTTAGTTTTAAAAACTAAATTTTCCATAAATGTTAAATATAATTAACAAAAATAGATTTTTTTGTTAATTATATAAATAAAAATAATTATATATTGTTAAATATAAAAAACATAATATATTTTTAAATCATTAATAACCAAGTATTTAATTTAAAAATTAAATATATAAACACATATATTATACATTATAATTTTTTTAATCACACACTACCAGAATCTACGTAGTTGCCACATCACATTTACGGTAAATCCCTCATTTCAGCATAACACAGATATAGGGAGATTTGTAAAAAATCTTAAAATATCTGAACTATGAAAAATCAATACATTTTTAAGCTGTGGCTTTTTGCTTCGGTTTTGTTTTTTGCACTTGTCACCAAATCGCAAGATTTGGACGCCACCTTTGGCATTAACGGGATAGCTTATTTCGGTACCACACCGGGCACTTCTGTAGCTACCAGAGGCAAGGATATTATCTTAAAAAGTGATAATAGCTTTATCATGCAGTATTATGGCCCTGCAACATCGAGTTTCCCCAATGATGCCCGTACATATGTGCGGAGATTCAATGAAAATGGAAGCATATTTTCGGGATACAGTGTCAATACAAGAGGCGGTGACCAATTGAATAACCCACCTGTGGCTTTTGGCGAATTGGGCGGTGGAGACCAAATATCGGTTACAGACGAAACGTTTTACATGCCCAGCTACCCACATCCGACCTTAAAAACCTGTGCCATTACCAAGATAAGCGCTAGTGGCAGTACCCTAGATTCTCGTATTGAAACCCTTCAAAATTCATTCTACACCTACGAAGCATTTGCGGGCTGGGTGAATAATGCTACGAATAACACATTTGTGACAGGGAGACTCAAAGAATTTGTGAACGCATGGAGAAATTTTCCAAGCAATTACAGTTCAGCTCCATATAGAGGCTTTGTAGCTTCTTATAATTTGTCATTGGATTTTAACACCGGTTTTGGCTCCAATGGCATTGTTACCTTGGCAGGAGTGAGCAATGTAAACCAAGTAGCATCAGCGGGAAGCAATTTATTTGTGTTGGCTACCACCACTACTACAGGGTCTTTTCGCATTATAAAGCTCGCTCAAAGTAACGGTGCATTGCAAGCAGGCTTTGGCACTTCAGGCTTTTTGACAGCAACCGCAACCGGATTGACACGTCTAACGACAGATGCCAGTGGGGATGTCTATTTTTCGGCAGGAAACCGCATAACCAAATACAACGGCAGCAACGGTACAGTAGCAACGGGCTGGGGCTCATCAGGCTTCGTAATTGCTACTACTACAGGGTTTACTAATTTGAACAACATTGCCATAGCTACCGACAATAACAATAGGCTCTTGGTTGCCTACGCATCCGGCAACAGCTTGGTGGTACTTCGTTACACAACCGGTGGCGATATTGACCTCACTTTCAGTGGCGATGGTAGAGGTATATCTGTTGGCGGTTCACCCACCGTGAGAAGTATCAAAACCGATGCCGACAACGATGTGTATGTGGTGGGTGACTTTTTACCCACAGGTCACGATAACTTTCGAGCTGCGGTATGGAAGTTTAAGTCCACGGTGATTTCTCCTAATATATTTACAAGTCTGAGCTCTATCAGTGGCTTAAGTACAATATATGGAAATGTGTCAGGAGCGTCTACTTACACCATCTCGGCTACAGGTTTGGCATCCGACATAACTATAGCTGCTTCTTCCGGATTGGAAATAAGCTTAAATGGAAGCACTTATTTCAATACACTTGTGCTTACTCCTACTATGGGCAATGTATCTAATACAACTATTTTTACAAGGATAAAGAACAATGCTTTTGCAGGCACTATTACAGGCAATGTCTCACATTCTGCTAACAATGCACCCCTTCGAAACGTAATCGTTCGAGGTACAGTAAGCAAATCGGTATTGACCATTACTGCTCTCAATACAACCAAAATTTTTAATACACCCAATCCTTCATTTACTTATTCAATTTCCGGATTTAAAAACAATGAAAATGCGGGAGTAATCTCTGGTGTACCTACTTTAAGTACCTCTGCTCTTACAAATAGCAATGTTGGCGCATACCCCATTTTCATCAATGAAGGCACCATGCTATCTAATAATTATCTTTTTGCTACGGTATCGGGCACACTCACAGTAGCAAAAGCAGAACCTACATTATCCATCACTTCGCCCAACTCAGGTACGGTTTCGGGTTCTGTTTTGCTTACAGCCACCAATAATTCGGGAGGGGCAGTTACATGGTCTGTCATTTCAGGTACAGGAGCAAATATTACAGGAGGCAATACCCTTAATTTGACAGCCATAGGAAACATAGTAGTGCGAGCTACCTTGGCTTCCACTACCAACTACAATAGTAGAACTACCGAACAGGCTTTTTCTATTGTGGGTAACACCACTCCTATTTTGGTAGTAGACAATTACACCTTTGTTTTCACGGGTACAGGTAGCTTTACGCTTCCGGTGAGCTCCAACTCACCCGGCAGTATATCATTTACCACTTTAGCTTGGGGAACAGAAGGCTTAAATATTTCTCCTAGTTTTGGCATCCAAAACCCAATAAACGTGAATGGGACAGGATTTACCGTACTGCGTGTAGACCAACTAGCTTCTGCACCTTTTGTGGCCACTTCAAAAATTATTACCATCACAGGGCTCAAAGGGCAGTCAGTCTCTTCCATTACTGGGGTAAATCCTGCCCATGCAAATCCAATAGCCGGTACTACATACAGTCTATCTATAAGCAACCAATTTGCAGCCGGTTCTCCAAAATATACCATCATCAGTGGCGAACACGCAACCATCAATACAAGTACAGGAGGTAGCTTTAGGGTTTCTGTACCGGGTGTGGTTCGAGTGCGTTACGAAAGAGCCGATGGAACAAATTACTTTGGAAGCTATGATGAACGTACCTTTACTTTTGTTCCTGCTACAAACAATGTGTCATTTTCCAACCCAAATCCTGTAAGTGTAAGTTATGGCGATGCACCGTTTTCGATTACAGGATTTACCAATCCAAATGCTAATGAGAGAAGTACCGTAGTATGGAGTATTGAGCCTGCCCCACTTAGTTTGAATCCGGATGCCGTACAAATCACACCTGATGGCATCATCACAGTTTTAAAGCCGGGACAAGTTGTAGTGCGTGCTACTGTACCCGCCTATGATCAATTTGGAGAATCGGCAGCATTTAAAATACTAAATATCAACAAACGCAATGCGACTTTGGTAGGAATAAATACAACAAAAGAATATGGCGATGAAAATCCTGTATATAGCCACAGTTATGTAGGTTTAAGGGCAAACGATATTGCTTCCGAACAATTTACAGGAAATCCGCTGGTAGTCACGAGTGCCAATGATGCTAGCCCAGTCGGGAATTATACTTTACAGTATTTTTATACAGGTTACATCACTTCACAAAACTATGAAATATGGGATGCTAAAAGTGCTATTCTAACCATCGAAAAAGCGCCCCTCACCATCATCCCTGATAACAAAACGATAGAATATGGACAGGCTTTTCCTACATTTACATACAGTATTACAGGTTTTAAACTAGGTCAAACAGCATCAGTAATCTCGGGTACTCCTGTGTTGAGCGTGACGAGTGCCACGGGTGTGGGTAGTCATATCATCAATATAAATACCTCAGGTATGAGTGCTGGTAATTACCGCTTTCAGTCTGAACCCGGTTTTTTAACTATTACAAGAAAGCTACTCACCGTCACGGCTACAAACTTTACTCGCACTTACGGTCAAGCCAATCCAACTTTTACCTACAGTATTTCGGGTTTTGTAAATAGCGACAATGCCTCTGTGATTACAGGAACGCCTACATTGAGTACGGCTGCTACCACTGGTTCAAATGCCGGCACATACACCATCAGCATAAGCGGTGAAAGTATGACCGCTGCCAATTATGACTTTGTGTTTGTAAACGGTACGCTCACGGTAAACAAAGCCAATCTGACTATCACTGGAGGTACGTACACAAGAAACTACGGCCAAGCCAATCCAACTTTTGTCCCTACTTTTACAGGCTATGTAAATGGTGATAATGCGGCTTCGTCATTCACTGGTGCACCTTCTCTCACCACCACAGCCATCAATACCAGCAATGCTGCCACTTACACCATTGCCGTTTCACAGGGGACTTTGGCCTCTGCAAAGTATAATTTTGTATATATAAACGGCCAATTAATAGTAAACAAAGTGGTGCTCAATGCCGGAGTGGTGTCTACATCAAGAACTTACGGCAGCGCAAACCCTGCATTTACCGCCACATATTCGGGTTTTGTATTGAGCGAAAATACCTCTGTACTCAGTGGAACACCAAACTTAAATACCTCAGCAAATGCAGCCAGTCCGGTGGGTGCATATACCATCAATTTTGGTTTAGGCACATTGTCTGCCACCAACTATACGTTCAGTACTTCTACGGGTACACTCACTATCACCAAAGCCATTCTCACAGTAACGGCACTCAACGCCTCAAGGATATATGGCGAGTCCAATCCTGCATTTACACATACGGTTGTTGGGTTTAAAAATGCAGAAACGGCCTCAGTCGTTACAGGTACACCTACGCTGAATACACCTGCTACGGCAATTTCTAATGCAGGTACTTACAGCATTACTGCAAACGTCAGTGGCATGTCGGCTACAAACTACGATTTTGTGGGAGTAAATGGCGTACTTACCATAAATAAGGCAAACCGTACTGTTAGCATCACCTCGCCCAATGCAGGCAGAAACGGTACTACGGTTACGCTGACAGGAGTAGCCAACCCAAGTGCCACCATCGCTTGGAGTGTGCAAAATGGTACAGGTGCTGCTTCCATTTCCGGAAATCAGCTTACTCTAAATAGTGTTGGAGTAGTAACGGTGACTGCATCGGTAGCCTCTGATGTCAATTACAACGCAGCGCAAGCTACCCAGCTTTACACCATTACCAACCTTACCGTGCCGAGCATCGTGTTTGCCAACATCAACAAGACCTATCTCGATGCACCTTTTGCACTGAATGCTACGTCCAACTCTCCGGCTACCCTAGTGTATACGGTTACAGGGAGCAGCCCTGCAAATATTGTACAGGTAACACCGAACGGTATGGTGACCATACTTGGGGCTGGAACCGTCACTATTCAAGTTTCACAAGCTGAAACAGGAGGATTTGCTGCTACTTCTCAATCGGCTCAATTAGTCATAGCTAAGAAAATAGTGGGCATACAGTTTGTGCTCGATAGCCAAGTGGGCTATGTGGGCAGCGTGATGACTTTCGGGGGATTTGGTGTGGTGGGCAATGCACCCATCGTTTGGGATGTGGTAAATGAAACAGGAAGCGGAAGCATCAGTGGTAACAATTTAGCTCTGCTAACCGAAGGTACTTTTCAATTGAGAGCCACCATCTTTGAAGATGCCAATTATCTGGAAAATCAGGCTTGGAGAGTAATCACCGTATTGGGTCTTACGCCTACGGCTCTTACCATTACTTCAATCAATGCCGATACCGTAGGCAATAACATAGCACTCATAGCCGAAACTTCACCAGTAGGATTGCCAATAATTTGGTCGGTGCAAAATGGTAGCGGAAGTGCTTTGGTAGTAGGCAATTCATCACTTAGCCTTACAGGAATGGGCAGTGTCACAGTAACAGGGAGCATAGCTGCAACAGCCTCATCTTTAGCCGCTTCTGCCATTCAGGTCATACAAATTTTAGATAGACCTATCGTTACTCTGCCGGGCGATAACACATCAATTCCAGGAGACAATTTAACTTCACCGGGCGATAATTTGACTTTGCCTGGAGATAACCTCACTACTCCCGGAGACAACTTTACCACACCAGGTGATAACCTTACCACTCCGGGTGATAATTTATCAACCACGGGAATCAACCAAAGTTTGTATTCAACAAGTAGGTGCAATGTTTATCCAAATCCTGCCTCAGCAAATCTGTTTATTGATGATATTCCCTCTCTACATGCTGTTATTCAGGTGATTAATCTTTCAACTGGAATGATAGAAAAAGCAAGTTACAGTCGAGAGATAGAACGATTACGAATAAATATTGAGCATTTACCTACTGGAATTTATGGACTAATTATTAGCGAACATACGGAAAAACGAATCTGTAAATTCAGTAAACAATAGTCAAAAAACGCCCCCGATTGCTCGGGGGCGTTTTTGCTATGCAGGTATCTAAAGAAAATGAGATTTCTATACTATATTTTTGAATTAAAACTCTAATAAATTATTTTTACTTTATATAATTCTTAATTATGAAAACAGGAGATAAAGCTAGTGTAGACCCTAAAATTACTGGGTTAGATTATTGGGTTGAAGGAGAAATAATTAATATAAGAAACAACCCTTTTTTGGGAAAGGAAGTCGCAATAAAAGACAATAAAGGAAATATCTATTTTGATTCCGTTAAATATTTTAAAGTTTCAAAATAAATGTATGCTATAAGTTTTGACATGGTAGTAGGCGAACTAAAAATACACTATGGAGAGCCCTACAACAATGCGTATTATGAAATAAGTACCATATTAGAGGAGTTTAGTTTCTATAGAACCCAAGGCAGCGTATATCTTTCTGATAAAAATGATATGGTAAACTTAACAAAAGCCATGATAAAATTAAAAAGTATTGATTGGTTTAAAAATTCGGTAAGAGATATTAGGGCATTTAAAGTTGAAGATTGGTCTGATTTTACATCATTTATGAAAGAGTAAATCTCAAACTTTTTTAATATTCATACCATAGAAAAAGTTAATAAAAACGAATCTGTAAATTCAGTAAACAATAGTCAAAAAAACGCCCCCGATTGCTCAGGGGCGTTTGTTGATTTAATGAATTTTAAACATAAACTTTTAAGAAAACTTTACTGAGAGATTCTCTCAAAGCCCCATTTATATTTATGTATAATCACTTCCATTTTTTATATTAAGCATAATTATTCGTAGAAATTTCTCTATTCTTATATCTTTACCCTTAGAAAATCATTTTTTGTCGGGCTATTTCTACTTAACTATACAATTGAAGACAATTTTTTACATCTTTTTTTTAGCACTGAGCCTATTAATGGGTGCTCAGCCCAAGGGTAAATCATGGCTTGATTCCATTTCGGATATAAGCGAACAAAAGCCCGATTCGGCTCTTTTTTTACTCAATAATGCCATAAAAAACCAAAGTCTTGATAGTATTCATCTACCCAAAATCAAAAACATATATTCGCAGATTTATAGCATGAAAGGCGATTACAGCCTTTCTGACAAATATGCTTTTGAAGCTATTTTTTGGTCGAACAAATATAAAGACACCAGCGGCTTGATAGATGCCAACAACAATTTGGGCATTAATTATATGTATAAAGAGGAATACAAAAAATCTATTGGCTATTTGAGGCAAGTTGAAGAGCTGTCTAAACGCAGCAAAGATTCGCTCCGATTGGGCCATGCTTACAACAATTTGGGGATTAGCACCGGATATTTGGGCGATTCTCATCAGGAATTGGCCTATTATGAAAAAGCCGCAGATTTATTTTTAAAAATTGATGAAAAAGAGGGCTATGCTAACACTTTGCTCAATAAAGCCACGGTTTATACTCTTTTCAAAGATTACGACAAAGCTGAAAAACTCTTTGTCGAAGCCATGCAGATTTATCAACAACTTGGTTTTTTGAATGCCATTAATATGACATTTCAAAGCATGGCCGAAAATGCGCTGGAAGCTTCTAAGCCCAGAAAAGCCTTACAGTTTGCAAAAGAAGCGCTTTCAATGTCTCGGAAAAACGGCTACAAAACCGAAGAAGCAAGTGCCTTGAAAATTATCAGTAAAATTTACAGCAGCATTCAGCGCTTTGATAGTGCATTTGCTTACCTAGAACTTCACATAGCGGTCAGAAATGAGATATTCAATACAGAAAAAGATAAAATATCTTCAGAACTAGAGAAAAAATACAATACAGAACTGAAAGAAGAAAAGATAAGAGAGTTGGAACAACTCAACACCATTAAAAATCTGGAAAAAGCACAAGCAGAACAACGTAGTTGGTTGCTTTTTGGATTGGTATTGCTTGTAGTAGCTGTGGCCACAGGCCTATTTTTCTTATACAACCAAAAGAAGAAAAATGCTGCCTTGCTCGACAAAAAGAACATGGAATTAGAACAACTCAATCGGTTTAAAGACCGCATGTTTGCCGTCATTTCGCATGACTTGCGCAATCCTATGAACGCCTTTCACATCATTATCCAAAGCCTGAACAAAAACCTTGAGCATGCTTCGAGAGAGGAAATAAAAGAGTTTTTGGACTCTACATTACAATCGGCTACCGAGCTCAAAAATTTACTCAACAATTTGCTTGAATGGGCCATGGTCCAAATCGGTAAAATGCCATTTCAAGCCCAAAAGATACCATTGTCGAGGCTTGTTGAAGAAGCCATAAACCACGTAGGCACTCATTTGAAACAAAAAAATATAGAAATCAAGTTTTCTCCTGCCCAAACTGCCGTGTGGGGCGATTATTCTATGCTTTTGATTGTGCTGAGAAACATTCTTTCAAATGCCATAAAATTTTCTCCTGAGGGTTCAAGTATTGAGCTTACCACAACACAAAACAAAGAATATGTCGTTTTGACCATCAAAGACCAAGGCATAGGCATGTCTCCTGATGATTTGAAAAAACTTTTTAATCCTAATAGTGACAAAATGAAAATTGGCAATAGCCAACACAAAGGCTCAGGCATCGGGCTGATGCTTTGCGTAGAATTACTGCATAAAAACAATGGCGAAATATGGGCAGAAAGCCAATTGGGCGTGGGCAGCACTTTTTTTATAAAATTTAAGATTTGACAACTTTTTGAAAGTTGTCAAATCTATATATCTATATAACATTTTAACCATAAGCCCCTTCTGTGTTGGGTTGTGTATTTTATGAAAATATTTATTGTTGACGACCACAAAATAGTGAGAGACGGGCTCAAAGCCATGTTGCTGGGGCATCCTGTGTTTAAATGGTGCGGTTCGGCTGGGAATGCAGAAGAATGTTTTGCCGCCATAGACTCAGCCATGCCCGATATTTGTATTGTGGACATACAACTACCCGGCAAAAATGGTCTTGAAATAGCTGAAGAACTTTTGGAGAAATATCCTTCTTTAAAAATAATGGTAGCCACGGCCATTCATGACGAAACAGTGGTGCGAAAATGCAGAGAAATAGGCGTAAAGGCCATGATTTCAAAAGAAAGTGGCATGGAAACGTACTTGGAAGCATTAGATGCCGTGCGGTTTGACAAAACATTTTATGCAGGGCAATTTACCGATTTGCTCATCAAAGCTTCGCAGGGCAAAAGCGATAAAATGGCAGCCCTTACCGACAGAGAAATTGAGTTTATTAAGGTATTTTCTCGTGGATTTTCTCACAAAGAAATAGCTGATAAGCTCAACATAAGCCCACGTACAGTAGAGGTACACAAGAAAAACGTAATGGAAAAGCTAGGTATAGACAACACAGTGGAGCTCATCAAATTTGCTATCAAAGAAGGGCTGGTGGAGTTATTGTAAGCCCTAAATCAAACAAAAGATTTATACATGAGATGTTTGAAAATATTTTACAAACATTCTTGCTGGCTCAAGCAGTGAATAGTACCAAGCCCCCATACGATATGTTGTGCAGGAATGCCTATCACATCTCTGCCCGGGAAAAGTGGTTTTAAAATGTCTAGTGCCACATTGTCCATAGGGTCGTTGAAAATGGGAACAAGCACACAACCATTGGCTATCAGAAAATTGGCATAGCTGGCCGGTAGGCGCAAATCGTCAACTACCAAAGGTGAGGGCATAGGCAATTCTACTATTTTGAAAGGCTTTCCATCTTGGTCTTTCAGTGTGTGAAGGGTATGGAGATTTTCTTGCAAAATGGCATAATTTTCATCCTCTGGATTTTTTTCTACTACTGTCACTATGGTGTTGGCATCAGTAAAGCGGCTGAGGTCGTCAATGTGTCCATCGGTATCATCGCCCACAATGCCATCTTCAAGCCACAAAATATGGGTCACGCCCAAATATTTTTTCAAATAATCTTCTATTTGAGCCTGAGAAAGGTGCGGATTACGATTTTCGTTGAGTAAGCAGGCCCTTGTTGTTAGCAATGTTCCTTTGCCGTTTACTTCTAGCGAACCGCCTTCCATCACTATGCCGGGAGAGAAAATGGGTAAATTGAGCAGCTTAGCTATTTGTTCAGGAATTTTATTGTCGTCATCGTAAGGCGGATATTTGCCTCCCCAAGCATTGTAAAGCCAATTGGTGATGGCTCTTTCTCCCTTTTCGTTTTTTACAAATATCGGGCCGTGGTCGCGACACCAAGCATCGTTTGTTTTAAAGTGGTGAAAATGAATATTTTGGGTAGTGAATCCATTCTCCTTCAAATGTTCAACCGCCTGTTTTTCCAGCTCAGAAGTGCCTACGTTTATATTTACCTTTTCATATTTGGCGAGAGTGCCTATCAACACACAATATTGCTTTATCATGGCTTGATATTTGCCATCGAGCGGCCAAGTGTCTTTATTTACAGGCCAAGAAAACCAAGTAGAAGCATGTTTTTCCCACTCTGCAGGCATTTTGTAGTTATAATCGGTGGTCACGGTTGGGTAGAAAATGAAGTTTTAAGATTTATAAAAATTATAGAGTATAGACCTCATCATATACATCGGCCACTTTACAAGAAAATGCGATGGATGAAATGGTAAAAATATCGCCTAAAGCTTTAAATTCTTTCATTTTCCATGAATTATCCCCTTCTTTTGTGAAAATTTCTATGGAAATATTTTCGCTATCCACTAAAATATATTCTTTAAAAGAAGGAATGTCTCTATATAATTTGAATTTGGTTCCTCTATCGTAATCACGAGTAGATTTAGAGAGAATTTCAATAATAGTATTAGGATTTGTGATGGTGTCAAGTTCCGAATCAATCGTTTCGGGTTCATCGCACACTATCATGAAATCAGGGTAGGTAAAGAGGCTATTTGAAGGTATATGTAATCGAATGTCAGCATTAAATACATTGCATTTTTTCCTTTTCAAATACATTTTAATCATCATCAACAAGTTTCCTGCAATTACATTGTGTTTAATAGAGGTGCCTGACATAGCAAAAACTTCTCCTAAGTAGTATTCGGATTTTTGTACAGCCTCACGTTCAAATTTGAGATAATCTTGAGCCGAAATATGTTCTTGGGTTGCTGCTGACATCTTCTTTTGCTATTTATCTGTTAATATACAAAAAAAATGGCCGTTTTTCACGGCCACATGGATTATCTGATGCTCAATTAATATTCGTCTTCGTTGAAGAAGAAATCATCTTTGGTCGGATAATCGGGCCATATCTCCTCAATAGTTTCGTAAGGCTGACCGTCATCTTCCAACTCTTGCAAGTTTTCTATCACTTCCATAGGCGCTCCCGACCTCACGGCAAAATCTATTAATTCGTCTTTAGTAGCAGGCCAAGGGGCATCTTCAAGATAAGAAGCTAGTTCAAGTGTCCAGTACATACGCTGTATTCGGGTTTAGGTGCACAAAAATTTTCGCAAAAGAAATAATATATTTTTTGAAAACAAACACAATATTTTTTCTTTGAGCAAATTACTTAAATATGTGATTTATACAAAAATCGTGTGGGGTTTGTTATGAATAATTTATCAACAAAGCCCACACAACAAACTGTGTTTTATTAGAGCTGAGCATACTGGTCTTCGAGCTCGCTTAGCAGCCTTTGTTTACTCTCTAAATTACGCTTTTGAGACTTTAGTTTTGAGCCAAATACTTTGTCAAAAGAATTGGGTTGGCCATTTACTGCCTGAGCTGCAAAGCTGTTTTCAAAGTTTTCGATGTTGTCTTTGTCGCGCTGAACGAGTTCTTTCATCACACCTATTTTAATGCGTACCTGCTCTTTCAACGGCAAGCGTGCAAAACCGGGTGTGCGCTTATTCACTATTTTGGTCATGAAATAGATGTCCAAAATACGGGCTACATTTACTTTAAATTTCTCGTCCCACTCTTTAAACTCATATACTTTTAGCGGGCCAAGCTTGCGCCATTCATCATACATTTTACGGGCATCGTCATCGCCACCCCAAGGCAATTCCTTCAATATCTGCTCAGTTCGGTCCATCAACTTCTGATATGGCAGCATTTTCTCTGCCAAAAAAGGGGAAAGCGTACGTGGTGGCCTGTTTTTGCGATATTCTTGTATTTTAGCACTGATGGCTGCGGAGGCGTCTTTGTAGCGCTTCATCACGGGTTCCAAAAACTTTTTAGGAACGATTCCTACCCCTCGCCATTCCATTTTTATTCTTTTAAGCTCATCAAGTGCCTTGCGCATGTCGCTATATTCTACCAGCTTTTCCACTCGCTCGGCCAGAGCTTCATATTTAGCTATTTTGATGGCGTTTATTTGATTGCGCTCATCGTAGAAAGCCTGTCTACGGCTAAAAAACGTATCAAGATATGATTTGAAAATGTTTTCGACTTGGTCTTCCGACTCTTTGTCAACACCACCTATCCTTATCCATTTATTTTTGATTTCTTTGATTTGTTCCCCGGCATTTATCCAGTCGCTACTGTCTTTCAACAGCTCCAACTCTTGCAATAGGGCTTGCTTTTGAGATAGGTTTTTGAGCCTGTTTTTGGCAACCAAGTCGTTGAGTGCATTTTCTTTTTCTACCAACTTTTCGTAGATAGCAGAAAAATCGCCTAACGCTTCAAAACTGCCACATAGCTCTTTTAAATGAAGAAGTTTTTGTAGATATGAACCTTTGTTTTCGGCTGCATCGATGGCAGCGAAAAAATCTTCAATCTTTTTCTCAAAAGTTTTAAATCTGTTTTCAAAATAGGCCAATGCCTCATTTTCTGTGTCTTTCACGATACCTATTTCTCGTTCTCCGAAACTGAGAAACGGCTTGAGGAACACTTTTCCGTCTTTGATATAACCGAAAGGGTGTTCTGCGGCTATATGATTTTTTTCCACTGTGAATAATGTTGTGTTTTGGTTAATTAATCTTTAAGGGTCAATACCCTGTATATTCACTGTTTCCAGATAGCAATACTACACTTGGATACAGGCGTATGTTTTGGTATTTTTCACAAAATTAGCAAAAATTACTTTGCTTCAACATAAATATCAAATCTGCTACCAAAGCTGTCCAACCTGTTTGGTGCGAAGCCCCGCAACCACGCCCTGTGTCACCATCGAAATACTCATAAAACAATATGTTTTGATTGAAATCGGGCTTTTCAAATAGTATGTGTTGATAGCGATACACCGGACGTTCTCCATCTGTGTTTTCAAAAATTGAAATCAATCGCACAGATATATTTTCTGCTATTTGCCTCAGAGTACACTGTCGGCTGATAGGGAAACTAGGGAAATTCAACGTAAAACCATCTCCGTAAAAATCGTGCATTCTGTATAAAGCGTTGATGAGCACATAATTTACAGGAAACCACACCGGGCCTCGCCAATTAGAGTTTTCGCCAAAATCGGCCGTAAGCGATTCGGCAGGGGCGTATTCCATTTGCAATTCATTTCCAAAAAAATCAAATACAAAAGGCGCAACTTGATACTCTTTTGAAAGACTTCGAATGCCATATTTTGACAAATAGCGGCTTTCATCGCTCATGGAAATATAGACTTGTTTGTATCGATCCATTGGCACTAGGCTCAAGAGCATTTTGTGGGCATGTATGCTCGCAAAACGACCCAAATGTGGTTTTTGGGAAAGAATATTTTCAAAAATATTTTTCCATTTTTCGTTTACTATGAAACATTCTGTGGCTGAAAGCGGCAAAAGACCCACAATATTTCGCACGTTGATGTGTAGTTGACTTCCATCGGTTTTTAAAATAAAATCTGCGTATATTTTTTCTTTTTCGCACCAATGGTATTTGTTGAGCGATTCGGCCATCTCTAAAAAATGTAGGAAATACGCTTCTGCTTCAGCCTCAAACCAAGGGTTGACATCGGCCAACTCCAAACTGATATTTATCATATTTAAGCAGAATGTACCCATCCAAGCCAGCGAATCGGCTTGGATTAATTGGGCATTTTCGGGGAGTGGCTTACCTCGGTCTATCACACTCACATTGTCCAGCCCCATAAAACCACCTTTGAACAACATTTCGTTATCGTGGCGTTGGGTAGCCATCCACCATTGGTAGTTTTTCGCTAAACCCATGTAAACCGATTGGAGAAATTTCAAATCGCATTTTCCGGTAGTTTGTTTGTCTATACAGTAGACTTTCCACGCTCCAAGTGCATTTACAGGTGGGTTCACATCACCAAAAGCCCATTCGTAGGCAGGAATTTGCCCCGATGGAGACATGTAGCGGTGTTCTATGAACAACTTTATTTGGTTTTTGGCAAAATCGGCATCTATTCGAGCCAAAGGAATGGCATGAAAGGCTGTGTCCCAAGCCGCAAACCAAGGATATTCCCATTTGTCAGGCATGGAAATGATGTCTCTACAATCTACATGTTTCCAGTTGTGATTCCGGCCTGATTTGCGAAGTTCGGGCGGAGGAAACTGCTTGGGGTCGCCATTAAGCCAATTTTTTACATTGAAGTCATAATATTGCTTTCCCCATACCAAACCAGACAAAGCTTCACGAGCTATGTGTCGATGAGTATCGGGCATGGAAACTAACAATTGGCTATAGTAATCATCGGCTTGGGTTTTTACTTCTTCTACTAATTTACTAACGGACTTTTTTCCCACTTCACTCTTTTTTGACAATCGAAGTGTCAAAACTTGGGGTTTGCCGGGCAAAAGATGCCATTTTGTGTACCCTGCAGCTTTTGTACCGGAGTTCGAAGGATTAATAGCATCTTTCCTGCCCTCAATGAGCCATTCATTAAAAGCATCTTTTACATAGGGTGCTAAACTTGGCAGGCCATATAAACGGGTGGCATTGGTTTCGTTTTCGGTAAAAAGCCATTCCACGTTTTCTTCACTGTTTAAAAAATATTCGCCCAAATCGGGATGTGAAATGCTCAATTTATTCCCTTCTCGTTTTATGTTTGGTTTTGAGTTTTTTCCATTCCAAATCCAGGTATTTCTGCACCACAGCGTGGGTAAAATGTGCAAATCTGCTCCTTTATCCGATTTATTTTCGGCTGTTATCTTAATAACAATGTCTTCTTCTGCGATTTTGAAATACTCAACAACGATATTAAAATATTCTTCATAGCTGAAAATGGCTGTATCGGCCAGTTCATATTCCCGTTCGCCAATTTTCAGCTTTTGGGCCTCCTCCACTAGTTTTGCGTATGGAAATTCTTTGATGGGGTATTTGTAGATATATTTCAAATACGAGGCCGTGGGAGTGGCATCGGCATAGTAATAATATTCTTTTACATCTTCGTTTCTGTGTCCTTCAAGGCCGGTAAGTCCAAACAAGCGTTCTTTGATGATGGGGTCGTTTCCGTTCCAAAACGCAGGCGCAAAACACAGCAATTGCTTATCATCGCTTATGCCTGCTATTCCGTCTTCGCCCCACCTGTAGGTGCGAGAGCGGGCGTGGTCGTGAGGAAAAAAATCCCAAGCCGAACCGAATTCACTATAATCTTCACGAACGGTTCCCCATTGCCTTTCAGACAAGTAAGGGCCCCATTTTTTCCAAAGTGGGTTTTGAAGGCGTTGTAATTCAGGGTGTTGCATGCCCGAAAAAAGCGAAAAAGCGCATTATATCAAAATTTTGTGGATTAAGTGAGTGATATTATACTTTAAAATTTCGGATTTGACTTGGCAAAACAGGTTCCCAAAGCTGTGTTGCAGTGTAGGGTGTATTCTCTCAGAGATGAAGTAAACCCATATTTTTCCAATAGGCTTCTCATCTATCAACTTTTTGTAATCAAAAAATCAAACCGATAATGTGAAAAAGGAAGCTCAGAGGGCTGTTGGAAATATTGCCCTTTTACGCCCAATCTTGCACAAATGGCATTCAACTCATTTTTGTTCCAAAATTTCCCCATTGAGTTTGTTCCTCTCAAATTATCAATTATGAGCAGAATTTTTTTCTTAAATGAATTATAAAACACATTTTTTCGCTCCTCATCGGGTATGTCGCCTATGAATATCTGTCCACCGGGAGTTAAAAGATTTACCATCTCTGCAACAACAGATTCTCCTTTTTTATATGTATCGAAATATTGAAATGAGAAATATAAAAGAATTTTATTAGGCTTTTCATTGATTATTTTTGACATATGAAATGCATCGCCCACGAAATATACTGCTTTTGCGTGTGGATTCCCTTTGGCGTTTTTTATTAATATTTCAGATTGGTCTATTCCAAAAACTTGTTTACAATCTTTAGCTAATCTTTCTGTAATCAGTCCGTTTCCACAACAAACATCGACAACAATATCGCTTGGTTGGGGCTTCAAATAGCTATATATCGATAAAATTATCTTTTCAAAAGTAGCTTCATCTACTATTTTTCCTTTGCTAATTCGGCCTACTTGTTCTTGCTGATTTGTTTTTTGCTGGCCTTGCAAATCCCAAAAAGTTTTCCAATTCATAATTTAATCTAATTTTAAGCTCAGATTTACAAAAATTACCTTTGGTGGTAAATATAAATATATAGTGATAAAATATTTAGACAGGAAAGAAATTGACTCTGAAAAATGGGATAAATGCATCTTAGATTCATGCAATTATCATGTTTATGCCCTCTCTGAATATTTGGATATATTTTGTGAGCATTGGGGAGGTTTGGTTTTAGATGATTATGAAGCAGTGATGCCACTGCCTTATAAAAAAAAATATGATCTCATTTATTATATATACACCCCAATTGGAATACAACAATTGGGAATTTTTGCCCAAAAGCAGATTTCTGAACATTTTATCAATCTTTTTATCAAACATATTCCCAAAAAGTTTCTCTTGGTTAATACCACATTAAATTTTGCGAATAGTACCAAAAGTTTAAAAATTAAACCAAATTACATATTGGCTCTTGACAATGAATTTCAAAAAAAATATAATAAAAACACCAATAGAAATCTAAGCAAAGCTATTTCTGAAAAACTCATTGCAGAGCAAATCTCATCCGTATATGCTATAGCACTTTTTAGAGACTATATGTCAGAACAGAACAAAAGTTTAAATGAACTTTTTTTTAATAATCTTCAAAAAATGGCAGTAGAGACCAATAATTTTTTAGAAATAGAATCTTATGCTGTGTTTAATACCAGAAGTAAGATACTTTCTATTGGTATTTTTCTTAAAATAAAAAAAAGGCTTGTTTATATTGGCGGCACCACAAAGGAATCTGAAAAAAGCAAAGGTGCGGGCCACTTTCTGATAGACTATGTAGCAAATATCTATGCCCAAAAGGGTGACTATATACTTGATTTTGAGGGCTCTGCCATCGAAGGGGTGGCGCACTTCTACAGAGGCTTTGGTGCGCAACTCCAGCCCTACTATCAGTATAAAAACTGGCTTGCCAAACTGCTTTCGTAAACCAATCTTTTATTCTTTCAAAGGTCTCAGTACACCCCCCAAAAGTGAGATGTGTATGTACCCTTACATCATTAGGATTTTTGGGGCGAGAGTTTAATCATAGAATTCTCAGGGTCTTATATCTTTTCATATTCTTTCCGATTCTAAAATTAGTCCATTACTTCATCTTAAGTGTGTAAGAAGAACTTGATTTCACTGTTTTGATGTTTTTTGTCTGATTGTTTTCGCAACGGTAAAATATTATTTGTTAGTGTCTTCATCAAATTATCCTTTGTTTATTCTCAAAAGGGCTGTTTACTTTGCGTTGGATAAATACTTTCCTAAAAAATCCCATCATGACCAAAATACTAGGCATAATACCGTCTCGCTATGGTTCCACACGATTTCCGGCCAAGGCCTTGGCCGATATCAATGGAAAAACCATGGTAGAACGGGTATATGAACAAGCCTGCAAAGCTACCTCTCTTGCCGAGGTGGTAGTAGCTACAGATCATGAAAAAATATTTTCCTACGTGCAATCAATAGGTGGAAAAGTGGTGATGACCAAAGATAGCCATCCTAGCGGTACCGACAGATGTGCGGAAGTGTTGAATAACATGACCGAGAACTACGATTTTGTGATCAATATTCAAGGTGATGAACCATTCATAAAACCTGAGCAGATAAACCTGCTTGCCTCTGTGCTATCTGATGCTGTTGAACTCGCTACACTGGTGATAGAAACACAAAAAGACGATGAAATATTTAATCCCAACACAGTAAAAGTCGCTGTAAACTCAAATAGTGAAGCATTATATTTCAGCCGTAGTCCTATCCCGTTTGTACGAAATTTTCCTCAAAACGAGTGGACTAAACACCATAAGTTCTATCGCCATGTGGGTATATATGCATACAGGACCGATATACTGCACAAAATCACCATGCTTCAACCTTCCGGTTTAGAACAAACGGAATCTTTAGAGCAGCTCCGTTGGTTAGAAAACGGCTACAAAATAAAAGTACAAAAAACTCCTTTTGACAGCCATGGCATAGACACCCCGCAAGATTTACAGAGAATACTTGAAGCAATGAAATAAAACTTAAAACATTCCTTTTTCTATTTTATTAAATATTGAAAAGTTCAAAAAATAAATTCTAACTTTTGAAAACGATTGCAATCACCAAAAGCCCATAAAATCGTAATAATCCATTTTTTTATTAAATTTTTCATAGTAGCATTGTAGATATAAATCGTTTTTCCCAAATAAAATGAATGCTACTCCTACCGCTGTTGGCAAATATCGTTGGCGAATCGTTGCTCTGCTCTTTTTTGCTACTACCATCAACTATATAGATAGACAAGTACTATCGCTCGTGATGATAGACGAGGGCTTCAAAGCTGAGTTTCAGTTCACAAAAGCCGAACTTGGATATATTGATGCTGCCTTTAAAGCCGCTTATGCCACAGGATTTTTACTCATTGGTGGGCTTATAGATAAATTTGGCACTCGCATAGGATTTATATTTTCCATTACATTTTGGAGTTTGGCGGCCATGATGCACGGTTGGGCCATAGGTTTTAGGAGCTTTGCTGCCGCTCGGTTTGGTTTGGGCTTGGGCGAAAGCGGGCATTTTCCTGGTGCCATAAAGACCGTATCGGAATGGTTTCCTAAAAAAGAGCGTTCTTTTGCTACAGGTTTATTCAACTCTGGAGCAAATATTGGAGCTATTGTAGCTCCATTGGTAGTGCCCGTCATCACTATCACTTACGGTTGGCGATGGGCATTTATCATCACAGGAGCTTTGGGTTTTATTTGGCTCATTTTTTGGATTTTGATATACAAAAAACCTGAAGACACACCTCAATTAACTAAAGAGGAGCTTGATTACATTAAATCAGACCAAGATGAGCCCACTTCGTCTGTGCCTTGGATACAGCTTTTCAAATACCGGCAAACTTGGGCTGTGATATGCGGAAAATTTTTCTGCGACCCCATCTGGTGGTTTTACCTCACTTGGTTGCCCATGTTTTTCAACGAAAATACCAATCTCGACAGGAAACTCGACCTTAAAACCGTTGGTGTGCCGTTTCTTATTATATATATTATTTCCGATTTGGGAAGCATAGCCGGAGGTTGGTTCTCGAGCTTTTTAATGAAACGTGGTTGGAATAATAATACAGCTCGAAAAACTACTATGCTTATTTGTGCGCTATGTGTAGTACCCATTTTCTATGCTTCTATTACCAATAATTTCTGGGTGGCAATTGGTCTCATAGCTTTGGCCACAGCAGCACACCAAGCCAATTCAGCCAATGTATTCACCTTGGCATCCGATATGTTTCCCAAACAAGCCATAGCATCTGTAACAGGGATTGGTGGCATGTTTGGCGCTATTGGTGGCGTATTGTTAGCAGCGGTTTCGGGCATTATCATTCAAGCTTCAGGCTATACTGCCATGTTTGCTATTGGCAGCTGCGCCTATCTGATAGCCCTGTTATTGATTCACTTGCTTTCACCAAAACTAGAGCCTGTGAAAATGTAAAATAATAATATTTTTTATTTGAATAGTAATATAATATGACAAAGGAGCGTTATTTCTATATAAAAACGTTCCTTTTATGTATAATACCATCACTCACCCCACCTGGCTTTCAATTGTATTTGAAAACAGGAATCAAACGTATGGTGCTTTCCAACTTAGGAAAGAGTATGAAAAAAATCTGATTGGCGGACTTTTGCTTAGCCACGGCAGTGTCATCGGATTTTTTGCATTGTTATGGGCTATCCACAGCTATATTTCTCCCTCTAAAACTGTTCAGAGTGCTACTGATATCCCCTATCAAATGATAGAGGTGGTGTTGCCACCCAAAATAGAGTTGCCAAAGCAGGTTTTGCCCAAAAACAAAACCATAATTGAGGCAGCAAGTAAGCGATTTGTGAAACCTAATGTAGTTAGCGATGCAGAACCAGATGCTTCTACTTTGGCCACCACCGATGAGTTGGATAATAAATCAATCTCCTCTACAGATGTCGAGGGCAAAGATTTGGTTCAAGCAATTGAGCTGCCTGCCACTGGAACGAATTTGGCAGTAGAGCCATCTTCAACAGGTGAAGTAGTGCGCTATGCCGAGCTCATGCCCAATTTCCCCGCAGCGTATGGTAGATTGAATTCTTATTTGTCTTCAAAAATTGTTTACCCACGAGAAGCATTGGCAAATGGAATCTCAGGAAAAGTATTGGTGGAGTTTACTGTAGATGAAGAAGGCAATATAATCAATCCAAGCATAGTCAGAAGTTTGGGTTATGGCTGCGATGAAGAAGTGTTGAGAGTGTTGGCCTCAATGCCCAAATGGACACCCGGAGCCATGAACAATAAACCGGTGAAAGTGCGCCTCACCATTCCCGTGAATTTTCGTTTGGCAGAGTAAAATGTGACAATAATTTTGCAAGATTCTGCATTAGCATACAATGCAGAATCTTTTTATCTTAAACCCAACAGCAGAATAGCTATCAGGAAATTAACAATAAGATAATATTGCTTTGCTCTCTTATGAAAGATTACTTGCTTATTTTGATTTAATTTTTAAACTTTATTTTATTGTAAATTAATTTAAACCCTCAAACCAATGGCAGAATCATATTACAAAGTAATTGACGGCAAAAAATACGATAAGCAAATGCTCGACATTGCCGATGAATCAGTAGCAGGCGTAGGCGATGGCCGCATTTCTGTAGAAGATGCAAAAAAACTAATAGAAGCCGTAAAAGACGGAAACGATTACACAGACATAGAAAAAGAAACCATGAAATACATCCGCGACAACTACAAGTTTACAGAAGCGGCAGATGAGTGGTTCAGAACTGAAATCAGAAAATGGGCAGCTACCAGATAGCATTCGTTACCCCACATTTTTTGTAGCTTTTTTAGCAGTGAAAAAACCTCTGACAACAACAACAGAGGTCACTGCTACAAAAGCTATTATGATATACTCTAAATAATGAATAATTTGAGGAAACTGAACTCCTAAAAAATAGCCTCCCAATACCATAGAACTTACCCAAAGCAGCCCTCCGGCCACGTTGTAAAACAAAAATTTTTGAGTATTCATTTTTATCAAACCTGCTAAAATGGGCGCAAAAGTGCGCACAATTGGCAAAAACCGTCCTACGATGAGCGTGTTTCCTGCATATTTGATGTAGTAATATCTGGTTTTTACAATATATTCTCGCTTGAAATACCACGTGTCTTTGCTATTCAGCAGCCTTGAGCCCAAATATTTACCAAATAAAAAGCCTACATAACTGCCAACAATCGAAGCAACAAGGATACACATCCACAGAAGTATAATGTGAACGGGAAAATTGCCTGTGCCACACAGTAGACCCGCAGAAAAAAGCAAATAGTCGCCAGGAAGGAAAAAACCAAAAAACAATCCGTTTTCTGCAAAAACAATAACCGTCACTAATATTAAACCGCCCGTGCGGATAATTTCTTGAGAGTTGGTGAGATAGGTCCAGATTTCCGTAAGGCTCATACACAAATGTTGTTTTACAAAAATGAACAAAAATTTGGATTGCGTAATGATTTAATTGTTAAGGATTTTTATAAGCAATTAAAATAGGGTAGTTTTGCCGCCACATATACATAATAGATATATGTTATGAGAGATAATATTTTTAAATAATTCATAATTCATAATTCATAATTCATAATTCATAATTCATAATTCATAATTCATAATT
>ERZ1066116.75-NODE-75-length-67890-cov-15.909766_pt1 | contig 67890 bp, 63 predicted proteins | sample MGYA00382763_ERZ1066116 | MGnify/ENA primary metagenome ERZ1066116 (study PRJEB33369, sample SAMEA5778346) | biofilm metagenome | biome: Industrial cooling water; feature: Water cooling tower basin; material: Biofilm | place: United Arab Emirates | collected...
CATTGATTATCAGTATTTATTTCCTTTTTTTAATTATTTTACCGCACTAAGGGGTGAAATTTATGAAAATTAGGGTGGTTAGAACAGCTTCAAAAGCACAAGCAGTTCAAGTAATTCGGTATCAAAACAACAAAAGAATAATTCTCAAGCACATTGGTTCTGCTAGTAGTGAAGAGCAACTCGTGGAATTGATGCAGTTGGCTCATCAATGGATGAAAGACTATTCAGAACAACTTTCCATTTTCCAGATGAGAATCCCAATCAAGTATTACATCTCAACCATAGTATATTTCTGGGTGTAAAATATAGTCTTTTATATACCACTATAAATTCTATTATTGATAAGTTGGCGCTTTCTGAGCTATCTTAAATCACCTTTTTTATTCAATTTTACTACCAACTCTAGTCTATTTTTTGAATTCGTTTTTTCATAGATATTCCGCAGGTGAGATTTAATGGTAAATTTTGAAAGATTCAAATTTTCGGAAATCTCTTTGTCTGTCAATCCCAAAATGAGGGCATCTATTACCTCAAGTTCTCTTTTAGTAAAAAAAGATTTATCAAAGTTTAGCGTAAGCTTTTCACTTGGCAATAGAATTGATTTTTGAACTACTGCCTCAAAACTTATTTTTTGATAAATCGAGATTGAAATTAGAAAAGTATTGACAAGAGATATAACAATAGTGCCAATGTATTCATAACCGGCAGATGTTTTCAAATCTGATTTATTGAAAATAGCCCAAAAAACAGAGACGGTAACCAAAGCCATAGCTACCATATACCAAATACTTTGTTTTTGATTGTTTTTTATATTTACATAAGCCGTAAAAAGTGCCCAAAAATTTAATAGATTAAAAACGACAGCAGTAGGTATAAACATTAATTTTTGCTCAATGAAAAAAGATAGTATAATAAAAAGTGGGCTAATAAAAATTAGTATGTAGTAAAATATTTTTGTCCACTTGTTAAACTTTAAGCTATTTATTTCTACAGATAATAGGGTAAAAATCAAAATGGAGGTGTTCAAAAGTAAGGCTGCAAATTTATTATTGAACGAAAATAAATTAGGATAAAATTGCTTCAAAATCTCATCGTTGGAAGTGAGCATAAAAAGAGTGTTCACAATATGCCAAATGCAATTATAAAAAAATATGATTTTTTGAGACCGAATAAAAAATACAATACTGCCTACAATTAGGGTTACATTCACCCCAATATACAAAGCAAAAAGAAAGATTTTGATATCGAATAACATAGACCGATTACGATATGCATAAAACTGAAATATATTTCTTGTAAAAACTCAATTTGCCTCTAGTTTAAAATTGGCAGAGAGTTTCATGTTTTGACTCATTTAAAAAATCTTTTACAGATGTGATTTTGGGTTTATCTTTTTCCTAGACCTAATTATGAATAGTTGTAAATTAAAAAAACCAAACGTTCTTCATATTGAACTAAAAATACTAACCCTTTTTGTAAATTAAAATATTTAGAACCAAATATCAATGAAGTGAAGCTTTCCAATTCTTTTTCTATCTTAAACATGATTCATTTTATCACCCTCACAATTATCCGCAATCGATTGCTCATTTTTTGTAGTTCTAAATTTACTATTTAGGATATTTTGATGTTATTTTTGGACTTTACATCATCGAACCGTGTTTGAAATATCATTTTTTGCGGCCACGATTATTATTCTAATGAATAGTTTTTAATGTCCAACACAGTTCTTGGTGCTACACACTATTACTAAACTATATATTACTATCATATAAATCTATTTTCTCTCCTAGCTATTAGGATAACTTACAAAAATGAAACTCAAAAAATTTATTTACATCGCATTCGCAGTTTGGGCCAATAGTTCATTTGCCCAACGCACCGAAGAAAGCATTAATTCTGCTTGGAGGTTTTTCAAAGGCGATTCCACCGGCTTCAAAAACGAAGTTTTGGACGACAAAAACTGGCAACAGCTTAATCTCCCACACACTTGGAATGCCCAAGATGCATTCTCTACCACCCAAAAAATGTACAAAGGTGCGGCCTGGTACAGAAAATATATTACCCAAAAATTTAACAAAAATGAAAAAGTGTTTCTACACTTCGAAGGGGCTTTTCAATACACCGAAGTGTATGTAAACGGCAGCTTTGCAGGTAGCCACAAAGGAGGGTACACCGCTTTTACTATCGACATAAGTGCTTTCATAAAAGAAAATTCGGTGACAACACTTGCCGTGAGGATAGACAACACTCCCAGAAAAGATATCACGCCCATTTCAGGCGATTTTACCCGCTATGGCGGCATTTACAGAGATGTGTGGCTCATTCGCACGGGCGAAACACACTTTAGTTTAGATAAATTTGGCTCAAAAGGTGTGTACAGCGAAACACAGCCTTCGGCTTTGAACCCGCCCAAAGACGATTTTAAAACCCCAAAGCTCAAAGTATGGGGCGAAGTGAAAAATGAAACCTCGGCAGAAAAATCGGTAGAAATAGTATCAGAATTGAAAGACGATACGGGAAAAGTGGTTTCTACTTTCAAAAAATCTGTAAAAATGAAGCCTTTGAGCACCGTTTCTTTCAATATGGTGTCTGATGTCCTGAAAAACATCCAACTATGGAGCCCTGAAAGTCCCTATTTGTATACTTTGGAAACAAAAATTATATCCACTACTGATAAAAAGGTGTTGGACATACAGTCGTTCAAAACCGGTTTTCGATGGTTTAAAATGAGTGCAGACAGCGGTTTTTATTTGAATGGAAAAAGACTAAAACTCAATGGCACTTGTCGCCACCAAGACATAGCCACACTAGCCAATGCCATGCCCAACGAGCTCCACGAAGCCGATATAAAAATGATAAAAGAAATGGGCATGAATTTTATACGCATAGCCCACTATCCACAAGACCCTGCCCTTCTTGATGCATGCGACAAATACGGTGTCTTGGCTTGGGAAGAAATTCCTGTGGTAGATTACATAGACACCAGCAAGGCCTACAAAGAAAACGCTGCTTACAATTTACGTGAAATGATTTATCAACACAGAAACCACACTTCTGTGGTAATGTGGGGTTTTATGAACGAAATTCTTTTGGGTATAGGCCGCTACATCAAAGACGAGCCTTCTATTAAAATACAATATGAACAAGTTCCGGCTTTGACAAAGGCATTTAATGACATTTGCAAAAAAGAAGATGCTTCACGCCTCACCACCATAGCACACCATGGCGATAGAGACCGCTACGTAAACAATAATATGTGCAACAAAACCGATGTAGTAGGCTGGAATTGTTACCCGGGCTGGTATGGCGGCCCTATAGGCAGTTTTGAGCCTATGGTAAACGACATAAGAGAAAAAGTGAAAGACCGAGCCATGATCATAAGCGAATATGGCGCAGGCAGCGACACTCGCATAAATTCTCTTCAGCCCGAGTGTTTTGATTTCAGTATGCAATACCAACAGCTCTATATCGAGGATTACCTGAAAGTGATAGCTTCCAAACCCTACATAGCAGGAGCTACGGCATGGTTGCTCAACGACTTTGGTTCAGAAATAAGAGACGAATCTATGCCCAGAATCAATAATAAGGGCATAGTGACGATGGATCGAAGAAAAAAAGATGTATTTTATCTTTATAAAGCTGCCTATAACAAAGAGCCAATGATTCACATCTGTGTTCGCGATTGGCCTACTCGCAAAATGACTCCGCTTCTAGGGAGCAAAACCATTACTAATCCCATAAAAGTATATAGTAATTTGCAAGAAGTATCGCTTTTTTTAAATGGAAGACCTGTAGGCAGAAGACCCGTGGTAAACAATTTAGCCATATTTGAAGTGCCATTTACAGAAGGCATCAATCGACTGGAAGCCCGTGGACAAATAAATGGAGAAGCAAACAAGCCCAAAGGCCCACGCAACAGAAGAATGAACGCCAACCAAGTGAGCGATTTTGCAGAAGTAAATTTTGATTTTCAACCCTCCGTTTTGAACGATACCACATTGTATCCCAATTTGGAAATAGGTGTGAACTGTGGCAGCAATGCCTACTTTGAAGACAGAGAAAGAAATTTCATTTGGGAGCCCGACCAGCCTTACAGACAGGGTTCTTGGGGATTTGTGGGTGGAGAAAGAGAACTTAACGGTGCGCGCCCCGGCACAACTACAGATATACAAGGCACTGCCTCAGACCCGCTTTACCAAACTTCAAGAATCAATCCCGAAGCCTATCGCTTTGATGTGGCTACCGGTGAATATACTGTGGAGCTGTTGATGTCGAAACATGCGCCACCTCAAAAGGAGCTACTGAACGATATTGGCAATGTGAATCGTGAAAAAACCGCCAATTCGGCTTTTGCTGTAGAAATAAATGGCCAAGAAGTCTTTATTACAAACGATTATGAGTCGGAGTTTGGCGTAAATGCGGCCCTTTCAAAACTCTACAATGTAAAAGTAAATAAAGGACAAGGAATAGAAATCAAGTTCAGGAAAATAGACGGAAAAGCTGCTATTTGCGGAATAAAAGTGAAAAGAAAATAACGTTAAGGACATGATAATAACTTTTGGCGAAATATTATTGAGACTTTCTACACCCGGAAAGATGCGTTTGGGGCAATCGAAGTCTTTTGATGTAAACTATGGAGGCTCTGAATCAAACGTGGCTGTATCGATGGCCAATTTTGGTCATCAAGTAGCACATGTTACTCGAGTTCCGCTCAATCCACTTGGCGAGGCTGTAAAAACCATGCTGCTTTCACACAAAGTAAAGACAGATTTTGTGTTGGAAGGAGGAAGCAGGCTAGGAACATATTACTTGGAAACAGGTGCCGGCCTGCGTGCTTCCAATGTGGTGTACGATAGGGCCGCTTCGGCTATGGCAGAGATAAAACCCGGAATGGTGGATTGGAAAAAAGTTTTTGAAAAAGCCACTTGGTTTCACTGGTCGGGCATCACGGCAGCCATATCGCAATCGGCAGCCGATGTGTGCAAAGAGGCATTGGAAGCAGCAGAAAAGGCGGGAGTGAGCATATCTGTAGACCTTAATTTCAGAGGAAAACTATGGCAATATGGCAAAACGCCCGCACAAATCATGCCCGAACTGCTCCAACACTGCGATGTGATATTTGGAGGAATAGATGCCCCCGAAAAAATGTTTGGAATAGTACCCGAAGATAAAGAGTCGACACGAGGCGAGCTATTGGAGACCGACCTCATTTCAATATCGCAACAAGTGTTGAAGAAATTTCCCAAAGCCAAAGTATTTTCTACTACTTTACGTTGGATAAAAAACACCCAACACCACCAACTCCAAGGCATGATTTATGACAAAAAGAACCTGTTTTTGGCCTCTGTCTACGACATGCCCTCCATGGCCGACAGGGTGGGTGGTGGCGATGCCTTTATGGGTGGCCTCATTCATGGATTAATCAAACAGGGAGACAACTACCAAGAAATTGTGGAATTTGCCACTGCGGCATCGGTGCTTAAACACTATATTCATGGCGATGTGAACTTGGCTACTTTGGCCGAAGTAGAAGCCTTATCAAAGGGACAGGGTGCCGCCATAAGTCGTTAACCATTTTATATAAAAGTTTTTTTATTCCCCTAAAATCTCAATAGATTCCTAATCATAATTGAGATTTTAGGGTTAAATCGTTTATTTTGTGCAATACACAAGAACAGTATATTCCTATGCCTAAAATATTGATTATTGATGATGAGAAGGCCATAAGGCAAACCTTAAAGGAAATATTGACTTATGAAAAATATACAGTGGAAGAGGCCAAGGATGGAGAAGAAGGCTTGAATTTGCTGATGAAAAACGATTACGATGCCGTGCTTTGCGATATAAAAATGCCAAAGATGGATGGCATAGAAGTGCTGGAAAAAGCCAAAAGTGAGGGTGTACAAGCTTCTTTTGTGATGATTTCGGCACATGGCACCATAGAAACGGCTGTAGATGCCACCAAAAAAGGGGCTTTTGATTTCATACAAAAACCGCCCGACCTCAATCGCCTGCTTATAGCCGTGCGCAACGCCATAGAGAACAAAAACCTCTCTACAGAAACAGCCTCGCTGAAACAGCGTATGGCAAAATCGAGTGAGATAGTGGGCGAATCGGCTGCTTTAAAAGAAGTGTTGGAAATGGTGGGCAGAGTAGCCCCTACCGATGCGCGAGTGCTCATTACAGGACCAAACGGATCGGGCAAGGAGCTGATAGCCAAGCAAATACACAGTGCCAGCAAGCGTTCAAATGCTCCTTTTGTGGAGGTAAACTGTGCCGCCATTCCGGGCGAACTGATAGAAAGCGAACTGTTTGGCCACGAAAAAGGCTCATTTACCTCGGCCATTAAAAACCGCACGGGAAAATTTGAGTTGGCCGATGGCGGCACGCTTTTTCTTGATGAGATAGGCGATATGAGTCCTGCGGCCCAAGCCAAAGTGTTGCGTGCTTTGCAAGAAAAGAAAATAACCAAAGTGGGAGGTGAAAAAGAAATAGAAGTAGATGTGAGAGTGCTGGCCGCAACAAATAAAAATCTACAGGAAGAAATTAAAAACGGAAATTTCCGCGAAGACCTCTACCACAGGCTGGCAGTGGTAATCATCCAAGTGCCCTCACTTGACGAGCGCAAAGAAGACATAGAACTTTTGGTCAAAAAATTTCTCCAAGACATAGCCAGAGACTATGGCACAAAGCAAAAAAGCATCGAACCCGATGCTATATATTTTTTAAAAGAAAAATCTTGGACAGGAAATATACGCGAATTGAGAAACGTAACCGAAAGGTTATTTATCATGAGCGGCCCGGAAATTACCTTGAGCGATGCCCAGAAGTATTCGGGAAAATAGTATCCTTTAAACTCTTTTGGAGTTTTCTACATTGTTAGTCTTATTTTTCAAATAAGTAGGGCAAGTACGCTGTGGAGCGCAAGATGCAGCGAATAACAAAGCAGCGATGGCAGATAGAATTATGGCTTTCATTACAGGTTTATTTCTATATGGACACAATAATAATTAAATTTATTTTTAATCAAAAACGATTTTTTTTCAGAATGAACTTATAGGTAAGAATATTAGAAAACAAGGAGATTGCAGCCCCTAATTTCTGAATTATCAAATCGACCTAAGATTTTAAATTGTTCATTACCAACTTGTTCGCCCAAGTCTTGGGTTTCTATAAATGCACACGAGTCTATATTGGCCAAATCTATGACATTTACTCCTCCTCTTTTCAAATTTGGAGAAATGTCAAACGGGTCATCGGGCTGGTGGAGCAGTATTTTCATCCATGGCGGAGTAGAAAATATACCGTCCTTTTGGGCATAGGCCTGCGAAAGTAGCTCAGTCATGCCATATTCAGAGCCTATCTCGCTCAAATTAAACTTTTCTTTAAGATGCAGATGCAGCTCTTCGCGCACCATTTCTTTTCTACGCCCCTTCATTCCCCCGGTTTCTATCACGGTTACACCCTCTAAATCGGGTGCAAAATTTTCAGCCAAATCGAGCAACGCAAACGTGACACCAAACACAAACACTTTTAATCCTTTCTGTTTGTAAAAAGTAATTTTTTGAATGAGTGCTTCATAATCGTTTAAATAAAATTTTTCATCGGGTGCGGCACTGTGTTTGATAAAGTGTGCCACCATGTGCACCAACGAAGAACCGCTACGCTCGGCATAAGATGGCAGCAAAGGCAAAAAAACGCATTGCTGGAGTGGGAAATAATACTTTTCAAAAATATATCTCGATATTTTATCATAAAAATCAGGGCTTTGCACATAGTGCTTGCTGCGCACTTGCCCCGTGGTGCCGCTGCTTTCAAACACGGTGCGTGGAGTGTTGCGCACAGATAGTACTTTGAAGTTTTTGAAAAAGGCAATCGGCAAAAATGGTATTTGGTAAATGCTTTTTACGTTGGCCGGATTAATCTTTAAAAACCGTATATAGTTGTTGTAAACCGTATTTTTGTAGGCTTGGTAATAAAAAACTTTTAAAACCTCTTCTTCAAAGTTTTTGTCATTGATGCTGAATATTTTTTCTTTTATCTCTGTAGAATAATCCATCGATTTCTATTCCTGTGGGGTGCGCTCCAGTATCAACCTTTCTATTTTACTAAAAAGTTCATCGGGGTAAAATGGTTTTATTAACACATCGTTGATGCCCAAAAGTTTAAAATTTTCATTGGCAAAGCCATAGTTATCGGCCGTGAGTGCCAAAATAGCCACATTGGGGTTGAAACTTCTTATTTCTCTCGTAGCTTCAAAGCCACTGATTTGTGGCAGCTGCAAGTCCATTAATATGATGTCGTAGATGTTTGATTTGGCCATGTCCACAGCCAATATACCATCTTCGGCTGTGTCTACATCGGCATTCCATCGCTTCAAGAATGTTTCTGCTACAAGCAAGTTCATGTGGTTGTCATCTACCAACAATATTTTTATGCCTTTTAAATCTTTTAGACTTTCCTTCTCGCCCGATTTATCCGTTGGCGTCTCTTTTTCGGGTATTTTAAAATTGAGCGAAAAGAAAAATTTACTGCCTTTCCCCAAGTGGCTTTCTACAAAAATATCTCCACCCAACACTTCAACAATTCTTTTAGTCAATACCAAGCCTAAACTCGTACCTGTACCGCCATATTTCTTGAAGTTGGGGTTTTCATCGGCTATGGTGCTGTCAAAAATGTATTTCAACTTTTCTCTGGCTATACCTATCCCCGTGTCGCTCACCGAAAAATAAATGGACACGTAGTTATTTTGAATGTTTTTAAGCTTTACCTCTAGCCATACTTTGCCATTTTCGGTAAACTTGAGTGCATTTGAAATTAAATTTACCAATGCCTGCATCAGTTTGACATTGTCTCCTATCAAAAGCCGAGGAATATCTTTATCTACTTGTACCGTAAATTCGTTTTTTCGCTCTTGGGCCTTGAGTGTAAACGAATTGTAAATGTCTTCCACCAACCCGCGTACTTGAAACTCATTGGCCAAAATATCAATATTGCCTATTTCTATTTTGTTATAGTCAAGCAAATTGTCTATCAAATGAATGAGGTTGTCGGTAGAATTTTTGAGAATGGAAAGCTTTTGCAGTTGGTTTTTTTTGGGCGATTCGAGCAAAAGCAGATTGCTCAGCCCCAAAATGGCATTGAGCGGAGTGCGCAAATTATAGCTGATGGTAGACAAAAAGTCTGATTTGGCTACGTTGGCTTTGTCTGCCGTTCGTTTTGCATCTGTAAGTGCTTTTTCGGCTTTTCTTCGGTGGCGAATTTCGCGCAACAGAAAATACTCGTTGTTGGCAGACATTCTTTTTTGAGAGTATATAATGATGATTATGGCCAAACAACACATTGAAAAAGTGATGATTTCAAGTATTTTTTTTGAATTTTCATCAATTGAAACTGGTATATCAAATGGAGATGGGCTATATTTTATTATTAAAAAATTGAAAATAGACACAACAAAAAATAAGCCTATTTTGAGTGCGTCTTTGGTATTGTATATCAAAATGATGGCAGAGGAACTAGCCATCAGCACATACAGCCCAACCTCTCGCACTCCTATAAGGAATGAAACCGCCAGTACATAAAGGTGGATGGAAAGTAAAAAGATGTTTTTTGAATATTCTATTTTTTTAATGTGATTGAGATATAAACACAAAACGTTTGTGAGCAACCACAGCATGTCTATCCAAAACAGCCACACAACACCTTTAAATAAATAAAGCGTGCCGATAGCCAATACCGTAATCGAAATGAGCAGATGGATGATGTTGGTTACCTTCAGCACCAACAAATGATGGCGTGCTTGCCTATTGTTTTCTACGCCCCTGTTGATAATCCAGTAAAAAATCAGCAGTGTTTTGTATTTGATATTTAAAATTCTGTTTCTCAAGCCAACTTTAATAAGTTTTCTGACATCAATTATACTAACTATACGTGTTATTATCTAAAGTTTAGGCTATTATGTGATAAGATGAGGTGTTACAGAACTCTTTGCAGGAAAATAAAAATAGAATAAAGCTGTAAAATATTTTTAAGCCGTTTGCTAATGCAGGGCTTGGGTATATATTTACATAAAATATTTTTACTCTTTTGAATCAAGAAAAGCAAAAACGCCATATAGCCATCCTTGGCTCTACAGGCTCTATAGGTACACAAGCACTGGATGTGGTGCGCAGCCACAGCGACAAATTTGAGGTAGAAGTGCTCACGGCTCAAAATAATGCCGATTTGCTCATAGCCCAAGCCGTAGAATTCAAACCCAATGTAGTGGTGATTGGCAATGAAGCGCTTTATGACAAGGTGTTTGCTGCCCTCGACCCACACGATATAAAAGTGTATTCAGGTGCTAAATCCATGGCATCGGTTGTGGAAATGGGTACAATAGACATGGTGCTTACCGCTATGGTGGGCTATGCAGGTTTGATTCCTACCATTCAAGCAATAAAAGCAGGAAAAACCATAGCCCTGGCCAATAAAGAAACATTGGTGGTGGCAGGCGAGCTCATCACCCGACTGGCCTACGAAAAAGCTGTGAACATTTTGCCCGTAGACTCAGAGCATTCGGCTATTTTTCAGTGTTTGGTTGGCGAATTTCACAACCCTATTGAAAAAATTATCCTTACCGCTTCCGGTGGTCCATTTAGAGGTAAAGACAAAGCATTTTTATCGAAAGCAACCAAAAACGAGGCTTTGAAGCACCCCAACTGGAGTATGGGTGCTAAAATCACCATAGATTCTTCTACGCTCATGAACAAGGGGCTGGAGGTGATAGAAGCCAAATGGCTATTTTCGCTCAAGCCTGAACAAATAGAGGTAATCGTTCATCCACAATCGATTATACACTCTATGGTACAGTTTACCGATGGTTCTATCAAAGCCCAAATGGGGCTGCCCGACATGAAGCTGCCCATACAGTTTGCGCTTGCCTACCCAAGCCGTATCAGCTCAGATTTTCCAAGATTTGATTTTGCCAAATATCCGCAACTCACTTTTGAACAGCCTGATAAAGACACATTTCGTTGTTTATCACTGGCTTATGATGCTCTAGCTAAAGGCGGAAATGCTGCATGTGTAATGAATGCTGCCAATGAAGTGGCCGTGCAGGCATTTTTGGAAGACAAAATTGGCTTTTTACAAATAGCAGAAGTAGTAGAACATGCCATGCTCAAATGCCCTTTTGTAGCGTCTCCTACTCTGGAAGACTACATAGCCAGCGATGCTGAAGCCAGAAAAATGGCGATGGAGAAGGTATAGTTTAATGCAATAAAAAGTCCCTTTATCGCGTAGGCTTGCAACAAAGGGACTTTTACAAATTTTGAACGTTATATTATTATTGTACTTCGAATTCGTAGTCGTTTTCTACTTTGCAAATTCGTACTTTGTAGGATCTATACCACTCCGATTTCCCTTTGGACTGCGCCAATCGATGCTCAGCATCGGATTTCCATTTTTTTATAGCCTCTAAAGTATCCCAATACGATACCGTGATGCCAATCTCATTTCGAGCACTTTCATGTCCTAAGTATCCCGGTTGCTTTTGAGCCAAGTTTACCATTTTCTCAGCCATTTCACCATAGCCATTGTTAGTCTCTGTTCTCACAGAAGTGAAAATTACTGCGTAGTAAGGTGCTTTAGGAGTATTTGCAATCATTCCATTTTTATTTTATCTTGAAATATTTGCAGGCATGAGGAGCCAAAGTTGCTGAGATTTCGTTTGACTTTTTACCTGCATTTTTTCCTTCCCATATATCAAAAACTTCTACTTCTGTATTAATTCCAAGTTCATTTAGTACCACGGCCACAGTTTCTGGCTTATCGCTCAAGTTAAATAGGGCTATGTACTTTTCTTTACCATCGGCACTTTCTGCTGCCCAAACAGTTTTTTCGTCTTTGAAACTCACCACACGGTTTTTCACACTGTTTTGGTTGATATTTAGCATGTCTCGGTTGGTAATCAACGATTTGGTAAATTCATCTAGCTGTGTCATGTCCATACCCAAAATGAGGGGAGAGCGAAATATCGACCATAGGGTCATCAAAGTGTATTGCTCATCTTTGGTAAACCTAGACATGCGTTCACCCGTGCCGTTTTCGCCACGAATATTTATTTTGCCTAGCGGAATCATGTCTAAATCGGCCCAACCTCCAGGTCCTGTGTATTTGCTCCAAAGTGCTGCAGTGCCAAAAGCATTTTTCAAAGGTTTCCATTCGTCCCAAAAATCGGCCGTGATTCTGAACATATCGGCATAGTATTGGGCATAGCTACGGTCGAAAAACGAAATACTACCCGGAGAAAGACTCAATACCATAGGTCTGCCGCTTTGTTCTAAAGCATAACGAAAGGCTTTTACCTCCGCATAGTGTTGTGGATAACTGGTCATGTCATCTGCCTTGATGAAGTCTATTCCCCATTCTGCATAGAGTTTCAACACCGAATTGTAATACTCTTGTGCTCCGGGTTTTGACATATCCACACTGTAAAGACCATCATAAAACACACATCGGTCTTCGTGTTTGAATATATCTTTTGCCTTGTAGTTAGTTCCCAAAATGGGTGTATTTTGCTCAATGGCTTGCCAAGGCATGCCTCTCATCACATGAATTCCCAGTTTTAAACCTTTTGAATGCAGATAATCTGCCAAACCCTTTAGTCCTGACGGGAATTTTTTTGGGTCGGGAATTAATCTGCCGTAAGCATCTATCAATTGATTTGGCTTGGGGTCTTTGTATTTTTCGTGCACAGCAGTAGCATCGGGGCTATACCAAGCTATGTCTATCGTGATGATATTATAGCCTAAAGGCAACAAATTTTTTGCCATATAATCGGCCTGTGCTTTCACTTCGGCTTCAGTGACATCGCAACCAAATACATCCCAACTGTTCCAGCCCAAAGGTGGTTTAGTGGCTTGTTTTTTGATAGAGATAGTAGCGTAATTTATGTTTTCAGCAGGCTTTTGTTGATTGCCTGGATATTGAGCAAAAAGCCCGAATGAAGTAAAAAGTGTGATAAATAATGTTTTTCCCATAGTTTTATGATTTACAAATCGCATAGAATGCTGCAACAATTTTAATTAAATATTTTTGTATTACAGGCTTGTAATTGCTAATTCATAAATTTTTTGTGCCAATACTATAAGCCGATACAATATTTATATTCGAATAAAACCAAATGCTTTTGAAAACGCTAGATGATTGGTGTCGCCTTTCCGGTGAAGATTTATTGACTTTTTCGCATTCTTATTTAAAAAATGCCCATTTTATACTTGATGTAGGCACTGGAACAGGTTTTCCTGCATTTTCTATTATAAAAGATTACAATGCCACAGTCTACGCCATAGACCCATGGAAAGAAGGGATAGAAACTGCAAAGAAAATCGCGCTGGAAAACGGAATAAAAAGCGTTTTTTTCATAAAACAGCGCATTGAAAGCCACGATTTTAAACCTAGATACTTCGATTTAATCATTTCAAACCTCGGATTGAGCCATGTGCAAAATCTGGAAAAAGCCATTTTTGAATGCCATCGATTGCTAAAGCCCAATGGCATACTTTTGTTTAACTTTCATATTGCAGCTATTTTCAAAGATTTTTTTGATGAATTTAATGCATTCTTAACCAAAGAAAACGATGCCAACGCACTGGTAAAATTGGCCGCTCACCGAGCACATTACAGCAATTTTGAAAATAATATTGAGGAAATATGTATAAAAAATGGTTTTAAGTTGGTAGAAACGCTCACTAAAACTCACGAACTCGATTTCAGTGAAGTAGAATATTTTTATGACCACCAAGCCATCAAAGAAATATTTCTCCCCATTTGGCTCGACATAGCTGGCGAAACGGCTTTTTATAATTGGGCAAAAGATATTACGATAAAAAACTTTGACGTAAATGTCACAGCCATGGCTATGGTCAAAAACTAGGCTTATTATGTTTTATTCATATTCTGTCAAAATTCCCTCTGATTCATATCTTTGCAAAAAATATCAAACTAATAGCCTAAATAATATATATCAACATTCCCCACATGAAACTTCTTTTAGCATTCAGCGGAGGCCTCGACACCTCATTTTGTGTAAAATATTTGATAGAACAAGGATATGAGGTGCACACAGCCATAGTAGACACCGGAGGTTTTGGCAAAGAAGAATTGGCAGATATTGAGAGAAAAGCCATAGAATTGGGCTCAAAAAGCCATAAAACACTTGACATAGTAAACGAATACTATGAAAAATGCCTTAAATACCTGATTTATGGCAATGTGCTTCGCAACAATACTTATCCGCTATCGGTGAGTGCCGAGCGTGTGTTTCAGGCCATGTCGATAGCTACGTATGCCGATGAAATCAAGGCTGGCTATGTGGCCCACGGCAGCACAGGAGCGGGAAACGACCAAGTGCGTTTCGACATGATTTTCAATATCATCTGTCCTGATGTGAAAATAGTGACACCTATCCGCGATTTGAAACTGTCTCGCGAAGAAGAAATAGAATATTTGAAGAAAAAAGGCGTGGTGCGCGATTGGACCAAAGCAGCCTATTCTATCAACAAAGGAATATGGGGCACATCTGTGGGCGGAAAAGAAACACTTACTTCCGATAAATATTTGCCCGAAGAGGCTTTTCCTACCCAAAAAACCAAACAAGGCAAAGAAATCGTGAGCCTTACTTTTGAAAAAGGTGAACTCAAAGCCGTGAATGGCAAAAAATATAGCCATCCCGTAGAAGCGATAAATGCACTTAACGATATAGCAGCTCCTTATGGCATTGGACGAGACATTCACGTGGGCGACACCATTATTGGGATAAAAGGACGTGTGGGCTTTGAAGCAGCTGCACCGCTCATCATCATCAAAGCACACCATTTGCTTGAAAAACACACTTTGGTAAAATGGCAGCTTTACTGGAAAGATCAAATGGCCAATTGGTATGGAATGATGGTGCACGAAGGGCAGTTTCTCGATCCCGTGATGCGAAACATAGAATCGTTTCTTGAAGACACACAAAAAACAGTGACAGGCGAGGTGACGGTGGCTCTTGAACCCTATCATTTCACACTGCAAGGCATAAGCTCACCAAACGACTTGATGTCGAGCAAGTTTGGAAAATATGGCGAGATGAACAACGCTTGGTCGGGCGATGATGTGAAAGGTTTTGCCAAAATATTCGGCAACCAAACCATGATTTACCACAGAGTGAACGAAACGAAGTTTTAGCCAAAATCAGAGATTGAAGCGTCCTGAAATAAGCAGCCTCTTTTGTATTTATACCGTCCGGTTTAAAAATTACCAAGTGTTAATATTTCTGCTCACCCAGCAAAAACTGGAGTGTGATGATAGATTGATTGTAGTTTTTAAGTGCTTCCAACGAATTGAGCTGTATTTGAAACGCTTGATTCAAGTTTTGCAAATAAAAATAATAGCCTATACTTCCCAAACGATAGCTTTCACGGGCAGATTTAATGATTTCTTTCGACTGCTCGTTACCCACAGTTTCAAAATATTCTACAGCAGTGGTGTATTGCCTCAATTGGGCCAATTCCTTGGAATATTCACCTTTGAGCTGGTAATTGTTGAGTGTAGATTGCGATTTGGCTATGTCTACATCTTTCTTGGCAGCGTTGATGCGCGAGCCGTAAGTCCAGTACCAAATCGGCAAGGTCACACCCACTTGAAATCGATATTCATAGTTTGAATTGCTGTAGTTTGCTTGGTTTAAGTAACCTACTACCAAACCCGGAGCTCTTTTGTTCCTTTCTAAACCAAGCAAACGCCTGCTTGCAAGCCTCTGTTGTTCGTAAAATTTTGTAAGCGGATTGGTTTCAAATGTGGTATCGGGTATTTGATTCACTTCATAATCCACTATTTTCACCAATTTCCCCACCGAAGTGATGCTGGTATCTTCCGGACGACCTACCAATATGGCCAATTGTATTTTTTCGTTTTGCAAAGCGGCCAAGGTTTGCAAGAGGTTAAATTGTATTTGTTTGTAATAGGCCTCCCCGTTTATTTTTTCAAGATTTGATATTTGTCCCACCCTGTAGCGTATATCATTTATTTCTATAATGTCGCTGAAGATGGAGTCTTGTCTGCGGAGGGTATTATATTTTTCAGCAAGAAAATTCAATTGATTATAGCTGCTTCGCACGGCAAAAATCAAATTGTTGGTCGTGACTCCTTGCTCTGCTTTAGCTATGTTCACATTTGTTTTTTGCAATTTTATTTGATTGGCATACACATTAGGAAAGCTAAAACGCTGCATCACTCCCGGGCGAAACTGGTCTCCCGTGGGTGCCTGAAACACTACTTCCAAATTTTCAAACGAATAAGCAGCGCCTCTCAATTTTTCTTGCTTTTCTATTTTCAAGCCTGCCACTTTCATTTGTGGGTTTTGCTTCAAAGCCAGCTCTACTGCATCTTTTTCAGAAAGAATTGTCTGCGCAGAAACAAAAGCCGACACCGCACCCACATTGACTAAAGCCACCAACAACTTTTTGATAATCATTATTTATTATTTAGGTTTGAAATTAAAAATCAATGATAGCAACTAAGCTTCACATAACGAAACGTATGTAAAGAAAATTATCATTAGAATTATTTTAATACAAACTAAGCACTAATAGAATTGATTATGAATAATTTCAAAGCCAGTATTTTTGCACTTTTTATAGTTTTCACCATTTCTGCCCATGCGCAGGTAGACTACCACTATGATTTTGGTGGCGGAGGAGGCAGCAACAGCGGTAGCGGCTATTCAGGCTTTCAAGCCGGCTTCAATGGAAATTTTATGTTTCCTTTTGGCACTTTCAGAAACACGGTTTCGTCAGGGATAGGTGCATCGGTAGTGCTCAAATATTTAATAAACGGCAAATTTGCCGTGGGCGGCTATGGAGGCTACACTCAATTGGCCCCAAGAACTCCTACACTTGGTTTTTCGGCTTCTTTGCTTAACTACGGGGCTTCTTTTGAATATATCTTTGGAAATGGCTCAGGCCCGTATATAGGCTCAGATTTTGGAATATACAGGATAAACTACAGATACAATATAAATACATCAGGTTCTAATATAAGCGGTATCATTCCTTCTACAAGCAGCTTTGGTATAGCCCCTTTTTTCGGCTATTTGCTGGAGTTTAAGCCCAACATCTTTCTTAATTTCAATTTAAAATATAATCATGTGCTCAATTCGCTTACCAACCAAGTAGGCCTGCCCAGCCAGTTTACACAAGTATCGGTAGGTTTGATATTCAATTTGGGCTATAGACCAAGCCCCGAAACCGAGGAGTAGTATGGAAAACACCATAGAATATTCCCTTGACGAGATAAAAGAGGCTGCTTACAAACTCATGAGGCTCTGTGCCGACTGTAAAATATGGCTTTTCGAAGGCGAAATGGCTGCCGGAAAAACCACACTTATCAAACAAATATGCAAAAACTTGGGGGTGAAAGATGTGGTGACAAGCCCTACTTTTTCTTTGGTAAACGAATATGCCACTTCCGATAGCGAAACCATTTATCATTTTGATTTTTATAGAATCAAACACGAAACCGAAGCCTTAGACATAGGCGCAGATGAATATTTTTATTCAAACAACTTGTGTTTGATAGAATGGCCTTCAAAAATACCCTCACTTGTCCCCAAAAACCATGCAGAAATCAATATTATGCACACAGGAGACAACAAAAGGAAAATTTTTGTAAGAATATTCAATGAATAAGCGTAATTTGGTTTCTCTTTTTGTCCATTTGTAATGAAAGGTTTTACAGAACTTGCTCAAGAACATGCTCTTTATCCCGAAGAGGCACTTTTAAAAACAAAAACCGCTTTCAAATCGCTGTTTATAGGCATCCCTCGCGAGATAGAAGAATACGAAAACCGTGTGATGCTCACCCCCGAGGGTGTGGCTCTGCTTGTAAACAACGGGCACGAGGTGTGGATAGAAACCAAAGCCGGGGAGTATTCAAAATTTACTGATAGAGAATATTCCGATGCAGGTGCAAAAATTGTATACAGCACCAAAGAAGTGTATCAGGCCGATATTATTCTGAAAGTAATGCCCCCTACGCTTGATGAAATTAACTACATGAAGCCCGGGCAAGCCCTTTTTTCTGCTTTGCAGTTGGCAAAAGTATCGCAAGAATACATAGAGGCTTTGATGAAGCAGCGAGTAAACGGAGTGGCACTGGAGTTTATAGAAGACAAAGTGGGAGGAAAGCCTGTGGTAAGGGCTATGAGCGAAATTTCAGGCAGCACGGTGATGCTGATAGCAGCCGAATACTTGAGCAGCACCAACGATGGCAAAGGAGTGATACTAGGTGGAATCACCGGGGTGCCACCCACAAAAGTAGTGATTTTAGGCGCAGGAACGGTAGCGGAATATGCCGCTCGCACTGCTATGGGGCTTGGTGCAGAAGTAAAAATATTTGATAATCATATATATAAGCTCCGTAGGTTAAAGCAAAGCTTGGGGGCACATATTTATACTTCTACCCTCGACACCGTGACGCTTTCTCATGCACTGGAAGAGTGTGATGTAGCTATAGGCGCCCTTCGGAGCGATGATGACCGTGCACCCTGCGTGGTTACAGACGAAATGGTGTCTAAAATGAAGTCAAACTCAGTGATAGTAGATGTGACGATAGACCAAGGCGGCTGTTTCGAAACATCGCAAATCACCACCCACAAAAAACCGACCTACAAAAAATATGATGTGATTCACTACTGTGTGCCAAACATAGCCTCAAGAGTATCTCGTACTGCCACCACAGCACTCAGCAACATATTCACTCCACTCTTGCTACAAATAGCCAATAACGGTGGCTTAGAAGACATGATTTTCAACAAAGAGTGGCTCATGAAAGGTGTGTATACCTATAAAGGCAGCCTTACACACCCTGCCCTAGCCAAACGCTTCGACATGAAATACAAAGACATGAAGCTTTTTATGATTTCTAGGCTATAATTTTTTAAGACTTATAGTTTGTAGGCCGCAAATTTTTGATTTATGAATTTTGATTGTTGATTGCTTCGCACATCAATACTTTTTATGTTGTGCTATAAAAATTAATCCAGTCCACAGAACCAATAAAAAAATACAGTTCACTGCTCCTTTTTTGTTTAATTTGCATAGAAATTTACCTAAAGAGCGGCTCGAATGAAATTTTTAGACCGTGTGCTGCAACACTGGCGCACTTCAAAAGCTATCAAATATATAAATCCCCAGTCCGAAGTGCTCGATATAGGCTGCTACGATGCCATTGTATTTGAAAAATTGGGTAAAAATCTCAAATATGGTGTAGGAATAGACCCTCTGATAGCACCTTTGCAAAAAACAAACTATGAACTAAGAAAAGGCTATTTCCCTCAAGATTTAGACTTAAACCACCAAACTTTCGATGCCATCACGCTCACTGCTGTGCTAGAGCACATACCTATGGATGTAATTGAAAATTTTGCAGCCAATTGTGTGAAACACTTAAATTCGGGTGGCATTATAGCCATCACCGTGCCAGACCCCAAAGTGGACACCATACTCAAATATTTGATAAAATTTCGCATTTTAGATGGCATGTCGGTAGAAGAACACCACGGCTACGATGTGAAACAAACCGTCCCTTTGTTTGAAAAACACGGTGTAAAACTTATGAAAAAAGAAACATTTCAGTTGGGGCTGAACAATCTGTTTGTGTTTAAGAAACCATAATACAAAAAAGAGACATGCTGAAGTTGACAATCCTCGACAGGTACATTCTCCGAAAATATCTTACCACATTCGTCTTTGTGGTTTTTATCATAATATTGGTGATATGTGTGATTGATTATACCGAAAAAAACGAAGATTTCATCACCAAACATGTGCCTTTAAAAGCCATATTTATTGATTATTATCTCAATTTTATCCCCTACATTGTAAATTTACTTTCACCACTATTGGTATTTATTGCCACTGTGTTCGTCACAGCTCGTTTGGCAGCGCGAACGGAAATAATTGCTATTCTCAGTTCAGGCACCAGTTTTATAAGAATACTCAGACCCTACTTATTGGGCTCGTCTATCGTTGCCCTGCTTACTTATTATATGTATGGCTGGGTGATTCCACGTGCCAGCAGGGTGAGACACAGTTTTGAAAACGTATATGTTCGTGGCCATTATTATTTTGACAAAAGAAATGTGCATATAAAGGTAGCGCCCAAGACATATGTGTATATGGAAAGCTATAACAACACCATTCATTGCGGCTACCAGTTCACAATGGAAACCATAGACAGTGGCAGAGTGATAGACAAGCTTTCGTCCAGCCGCATCATGTGGCAACCCGATAAGCAAAGTTGGCGTGCAGAATTTTGGACCAAGCACACTTTTGACGGCATGAAAGAAACACAAACCAAAGGTGAGCTTTTGGATATAACAATAAACCTTAGTCCCAAGGATTTTGAAACCCAACACATGCTGTATGAACAATTAACCATCGATGAACTGAACGAACACGTAGCATTGTTGAAAGAACGAGGCGCAGAAGGTGTAGAGCCTTATTTGATTGAGAAATACACACGCATCACTTATCCGTTTTCGATTATTATCCTCACTATCATCGGGGTGATAGTTTCCTCTCGCAAATCGAGAGAAGGAGTGGGTTTACAAATAGCATTGGGTTTTGCATTGGCATTTGTATATATTATATTTATGGTTGTAGGCCAAAGTATAGCCAAAGGTGGAAGTGTAGACCCGGCAATTTCTGCATGGATACCAAATTTTATATTTTCTGTTATTGGTTTAATCATGTATTTTAGAGTACCCAAATAAAAAACCCTTTTATTCCTCTCCATTGGCACAAAACAGCATCATTAACAAAATAGTATCATATTTTTTCAGGGGATTGCTGTTCACAGCGCCCATTTTTATTACTTTTTACATTATTGTAGCCAGTTTGCAATGGCTCGATAGGTTGATTCCCGTGGAGATTCCGGGCATTGGACTGGTAGTATTGTTGGCATCCATCACGCTTTTGGGTCTTTTTGCCTCTACATTTTTGGCAAAACCTTTGTTAGATTTTTTAGACAACGTCATCAGCCATATCCCTCTTGTAAATCTTATCTATGGCTCTATAAAAGATGTAGTGAACGCTTTTGTGGGCGATAACAAAAAGTTTAAAAACCCCGTGTTGATTACTTTAGATAAAAGTTTACAACTGAAAAGAATAGGATTTATTACAGAAACCGACTTGACCAAACTGAAACTTCCCGCTGGCATGGTGGCTGTATATGTGCCCGATTCTTATGGCCTTACCGGAAATTTGTTCATTGTTCCGATAGAAAACGTAGAAATACTTGACCTTACTGTGTCTGATGTCATGAAATTTATTGTATCGGGAGGCGTGTCCGGACTAAAAGCTAATAAGGAATAAATGAAATGGCACAAACTTTTTGTCTCTGAGGCTGAAGCCAAAGAGAATATAGGCTTATTAAAATCAAAAGCCTATACCATAAACGGGGAAGAAATTGTCATTTTTAGAACCAATTCGGGTTTTTGGGCTTTGGAAAATCGCTGTCCTCACCAAGATTTGCCTTTGAAAGGTGCAAACTACACGGGAAAGGATACGATAGAGTGCCCTTTTCATTTTTTGTCTATAAATCTAAGAACGGGAGTGGCAGGGCGAGGCGATACTTATAAACCTGTAAAATCATATCCCATACAAGTTCGAAACGATGGTGTGTATGTAGAAGTTTAGCGTCTTTTTGAAATTTTGTTAAACGATACACTTCGTTGTTGTGAGCACTTGAATCTGAGGTTGGTATTTTGTAACTGAGCGTGCTTGGTTTTTCTGCCTGATACTCTTTTGCGCCACATTAGCCAGGAGCTTTGCTTCATGTGGTTTCGCATCAGTGCCACTACCTCTGTTTCTGAAATGCCAAATTGAGACTCTATGGCATCAAAAGGAGTGCGGTCTTCCCATGCCATTTCTATAACTCTGCTGATGTCTTCGGGAGATAATGTATTCATATTGATAAGATTATTTGTTGTATGACAATGTTTTTATTAATTTGACTTTCAAAGTACCGAAAGTGCAAATTCCGTAACAAATGAACATTAGCCAAACCATAGCCTTCCTTTCAGCTTTAAAAGAAAACAACAACAAACCTTGGTTTGATGCCAACAGAAAATGGTATGAAGAAGTGAAAAACGATTGGAATAAATCGGTGACACAACTTATAAAGTCCATCGCTGTTTTCGATGCCGAAATAGGCTCACTTGAGGCCAAAAACTGTGTGTTCAGAATCAATCGTGATGTGCGTTTTTCAAAAGACAAATCGCCTTACAAAACCAATTTTGGGGCATATTTTTCAAAAGGCGGCAAAAAATCAAAGTTTGGCGGCTACTACGTACACCTCGACCCTCAAGAGTGTTTTGTAGGTGTGGGTATATGGATGCCTGAACCACCCGAATTGCAGAAAATTCGTCAAGAAATCGATTATCACTTCGATGAGTTCAAGTCTATTGTGGAAGAAAGTGGTTTAAAAAAGGTATTTGGAACTTTAGAAGGTGAAAAGCTAAGTTCCGTTCCCAAAGGTTACGACAAAGACAACCCTGCTGCTGAATATTTAAAGTACAAAAGCTTTATAGTGTCAAAAACCATAGATGTGAAAAACATGAACGAATCACAATTTATGGACACAGTCCTCAAACACTTTCAAACAGCCAAACCTCTCAATGACTTTTTAAACAAGGCATTGGACGAATAGCAACTTTATTGTTTGCAGGCCTCTGCATCTTTTGTGGCTTCCTCCAATTCTATTTTGGCATTTTTCACCGATTCGTACGATTCTTCTGCATAAGCAATTACTTTATTCAAATAGGCTCTAAAGTAGGCTTCGTCTTGTTCATTTATTGCTTTGCGGGCATATATGAGCATTTCGTGTGTGTGATAGCCCAAGTGGCGACAGTAGTCTTCGGCATCATCGGCTTCGGAAGCAGCAGCCATGCAGTTTTCCTTTTGGTAGGCCTGTTCGGCTTCATCAGCCTTTTTTTCTGCCAGAGAAGAAATTTTTTCAGCATCATCGGCCAATTTTATTATTTCTCTACAACGCTCTTTTGCTTCGGCCATACTACGGTCTGAAAGTGCTTTTTTGGCCAATTTCCAAGCCCTGTCTATTAACTCATCTGCATTGTCTATTTGTTTGCTCGTTTCGTTAATGTACACAATGGGCGGCTGTTGGGCCATGCAAACAGCACTCACTGTGAGGAATATTGTAAACAGTAAAAATTTATTCATTTTAAAAATCAATTTTCTTCTTGTACGAGGCGTATGGCCAAACCACCACTTTCTGCCAAATTGAAAGGCAGAGAGGTATTCTTATCAACCACAATTTTATATATTTTTAATCCCGTGGGGTTGGATGCCAAGTTGGTTTTGTCGCTGTCGGCATAAATTTCTGCTACATAAATTTTATTATTGGGCAGAAAATCGAAGTTTATGTGTATTTGGCGGGCATTTTCATCTGTAAGCGCACCTACAAACCAGTTTTTACCTTTTCTACGTGCCGTGATTACATAGTTGCCTATTTCCGCGTCCAGCACTTTGCTTTCGTCCCAAGTGGCGGGCACATCTTTTATAAATTTAAAAGCCGAATCGCTGGCATAGTTTTCAATCAAATCGGCAGCCATCACCACCGGGCTGTAGAGCACCACATACAGAGCAAGTTGTTTTGCTTTGGTGGTGTTTACTCGTTGTGTGTCTTTGTATTTATCGAAATTGATATCGAAAATCCCGGGTGTGAAGTCTATCGGGCCTGCCAACGCTCTTGTAAAAGGGATGATGGTTTCGTGCTCGGGTGGATTTCCGTGGGCTTTGTCCCAAGCGTTGTATTCGTTGCCTCTCAGTGCTTCTCGGCTCATCATATTTGGGAATCGCCTGCGTAACCCACTGTCTTTGTTCGATTCGTGTGCAATGATGTTGATTTTATATTTTGCTGCCAATTGCATCACTTTGGCATAATGTTTTTGCATCCATTGGTCGTGGTGAAAGTGCTCTTTGTTCTCGATGTACCAAGCATAGCCTGTTTTCACATAGTGAATATCAAGCGATTGATACAGCTGAAAAGCTTTTTCCAATTGCTGTTCGTAGTTTTTCACTGCTCCCATGGTCTCGTTGTGTACTATCAGTTGTATGCCTTTTTCTTTGGCATAGCGCGCCACTTCATACAAATCGTAGTCGGGAAAGGCCTTGGTGTAGTCGCGCAAGCCGTGTGGATAGTTTTCGGGAAATTTTTGGGCAGAAGCCGAATCTAGGTAGGTGTTCCAACCCTCTACCAACACACCCTCAATGCCATTTTGAGCGGCAAAGTCTATGTAGGCTTTGGCATTTTCGGTAGTAGCGCCATGTGGTTTCTTTTCCGAGCCGGGATAGTCCCAGCTCCATTTTCCTATGTGATATCCCCACCATACCCCTATATACTTTATAGGCTTGCACCACATGTCGGCATCTTTTATCTCGTTTGGCTCATTCAGATTAACGATCAAGTCCGACTGAGCCAGTTCAGCAGCCGAAGAAGCTAGTTGCAGGGTTCTCCAAGGTGTTTTATATGGTGTAGAACCTATTACTTTTGTTCCATCTTTATAGGGAACAAGGTCTGCTTTCAAAGCAAATTTGCCTTTATTTTCGGTCAATGCTAAGGTCATGTCTGCATTGTCGATCAGCTCTGCTTCGTGAAAGGCCATATACACTCCTTTTTTGCTGCGCATCGTCAAGGGTGTGTTAAAAGCTATTTTTCCGGCTGCTGCATTTTCTATATACAGCTCATTAGCACCTTTTATCTTATTATTTTTGATAATGCTGTCTATTTCGCTCAAATGGGTGGAGTTATAGAGCATTTCATCGCTCACATAGTTGGCGGGAATCCACCAGGCAAAATGGTTGTCGGTCAGCTGGAACTCCGTGAGCTCATCTGTTATTATAAAATCGGTCATCTTGGCTTGCCACGGAATTTCGTAGCGAAATGCTACTCCATCGTCATAAGCCCTGAAATAAATGTTTAAATAGCGTCCTTTTCTCACTTTCTCCTTGAGTTTCACTATGAGCTGGGTGTAGCTGTTTTTTATGGAACTGCGCTCGCCCCACACAGGTTTCCAAGTATCATCATAGCCCATCACGCGCGACTCTATCACCTCGAAGTCGCTCAAAAATGGCCTTTGTGACTTAAAACTTAATCCTAATGCAGATTTTCTGACTACAGTATCGCCTTTGTAGGTCGCTGCATAGCTGATACGCCCATAAGAATCGACAAAAAATTGAACCGAACTGACGCCACCGGGAGAAATGGCTTGATAAACAGGTGTTTTTACTCTTGAAGAATAAAATATGCCCAAGCCCAAGCCTGAAAACACAATTAAAAGAATGATGATGTTGCGCATGGTTTATGCTTTTACATTACTCAAACTTAATTAAAAAAATGGCATAAGCTTGTCTAAAGAATTTTTAAATTTTTTCTATTACTCCAAATAAAAGCGAGAAGTATAAGATAAATAATGTTTACACCCCATTTTCCTCCACTTCGCCTTTGCTTACACTTAAAATGATACCAAGAGAAACCCCTGTAAAAAGTAAACTTGTTCCACCCATACTCACCAAAGGTAGTGGCAAACCCGTAACCGGCCCTAGACCTACTGCCACGCCCATGTTTACAAAAGCCTGAGTAACCAAAGCAAAGCTGAGGCCTGCCGAAAGCAAGCCACCGAAAGCACGCTCGCTTCGTGCTACAGTCACCATGCCTCGGTAGAGCAAAACCATGAATAAAAACAGTACAATTATTCCTCCAAAAAGACCATATTCTTCTACTACTATCGCATAAATAAAATCGGAATAAGGGTGGGGTAAGAAGTTTCTTTGGGTACTATTGCCCGGGCCTTTGCCCACCACTCCGCCAGTGGCTATGGCTATAAAAGACTGTTGGAGTTGATACGACATTTTATCGGGGTCGCTGAACGCCTCTATCCTTTTTTGAACGGTCTTAAAACGCTCTCCTTTGAAAAGTGCCACACCTGCCCCCAACATACCTACCAACACCAGAGCCATAAGATATTTCATAGGTACACGACCAATGAACATGAGCAAGCCTACCGTAGAAAAAAGTACTATGGCAGTAGAAGCATTGGCCCAAGCAATGAGGCCACAAATTAAGCCCGACCAGCCGAGCAACGGGAGTGCATATTCCTGTACGGCTTCGATATTTTGTTGTTTTTTAGCTAAAATAGCCGAGATGTGGGTAATTAAAGCAAATTTTGCTAAATCAGAAGGTTGAAAAGTGATACCAACAATGGGGATTCGCAGCCATCGAGAAGCAGAATTGATATTTTCTCCAATAAAAATAACAGCTATGAGCAAAGGGACAGATATATATAAACAAATCAAAGCGATTTTGGCATAATAGCGATAGTCCACTTTGTGGGTAAGCCACATTACACCCAAACTCAAGCCGATGAAGGAGAGTTGTTTGAGCAAAGGTGCCTCAGTGTTGCCACCAAATTTTTTAAAGGCATAAGCTCCGGCAGCCGAATAAACCGTGAGAATACTGATAATAGCTAAGCACACAGCCACAGCCCATATCACAGGGTCGCCCTTTAGGTTGCGCTGAAACCAGTTTTGATGTATTTCGTGGGTGACTTCCATAAATTAGCTATTATTTGTCAATTCATTTGCCAAAGCTTTCAAATCTAGCCCATCAAAGTTGCCCGAAGTCATGAACAGAAGCACAGTGTCTTTGAGGTTTTGCTTTTTAACAAATTCAACCACTTTTTTACTATCGGTAAATACTTCCAGTTTCGATTTATTAAAGCCTTTTTTAACCTCTTCTATCGTAATTTCCGGCAGCTTTTTGTGCTTTACCGTTTCTGGATTGAAATACACAACAGACACATCGGGTTTATCAAAAGTGTCTTCGTATTGGTTCAGAAATGCTTTGTTTAAACTACTAAAAGTGTGCAGTTCTAACACTGCAATGAACTTGTGCTTGGGAAACTGCCCTGCAACTGCCTTGGTTGTGGCTTTTAGTTTAGATGGAGCGTGTGCAAAATCTTTGAAAATTTTGGTGATCCCGTTTTCTGCTAATAGCTCCAGCCGATTGGCAGCCCCACGAAACGACTGAATGGCATTGTAAAACCCGTTTTCTGACACGCCCAATTTCATACATACTTCTTTGGCCGCCATCACGTTGTACATATTGTGTTCGCCAAAAAACTTTATTGGCACTTTGTCGTCTCCGGCAGAAAGATAGGTGTTGCCCTCCTTGATTTTTGATTTGTGTTCGGTGTAGGCAATTTTGTTTACGTCTTCACGCTTTACATTTTTAATAATGGCATTGAGGTGTTTGTCGTCTTCGTTGTATACAATTATGCCCGATTTGGGTGTAGCCTCCACCAGTAGCTCAAACTGCTTTTTGTATTCTTCAAATGTAGGGAACACATTGATGTGGTCCCACGCTATGCCACTAATGGCAGTAATGTGGTGATTGTATTGCAAAAATTTAGGTGTTCTCGTAATGGGAGAAGCCAAATATTCATCGCCTTCTATCACTATTACGGGGGCATCGCTCAGCCTCACCATGGTTTCAAAGCCATCGATTTGAGCACCTACCATGTAATCAAAGTTTTTTTGATTGTATTTCAGCACATGGAGTATCATGGACGTGATGGTGGTTTTGCCATGGCTTCCGGCCACTACCACACGCTGTTTGTCTTTAGACTGTTCGTAGATATACTCCGGATAAGAATAAATTTTTAACCCCAACTTTTGTGCCTTCAACAGTTCGGGGTTGTCTGCACGGGCGTGCATTCCTAAAATCACTGCATCAAGGTTGGAATGAATATTTTCATCGGGAAACCAGCCCATTTGGGCAGGAAGCAAGCCTTTGGAAGCCAACCGAGCGCGCGAGGGTTCAAAAATTTCATCATCGGAGCCGGTCACAATGTATCCTTTTTCTTTCAATGCTATGGCCATGTTGTGCATGGCGCTGCCGCCAATGGCAATCAGGTGTATTTTCTGCATACGTAAGCTGTTTCTTAATTTGGATTTATAAAGGGCAAATATCCAACTTGAGGGTAAAAATATCGAAAATAAGGCATAGCAGAAACAAAATGTTATTCACAGCTACATAATTTGATGACGTGCATAAAAATTTTTATATCGAAGTGTATTTCTGCTTTGTTATTCGGCTTTATGTTAATAATTGACCTTACGCATTCTTAAATTTAATGTTGATAATAAACTTTCAATGATTTTAAATTTTTTCTTCGTTACATCTTTTCATAATATTTCTTAATGTTTGTTTTAAAAAAAACCATTAAGAAATTAAGGGACATTACGTTTTTTTAAAGCGTTATCAAACAAGCAATGCTTTAAATTTATTGAAATTTTAATTTTGAAGCTTAACGATAAAAGCTGGAAATAATCAAAATTTCTATGGTTTCATAAATTTCGTGCGTAACATCAGTAAATAAAAAAGCCCACTTTGCTGTAGTGGACTTCTGTTTTTGGTAATTGTAATAAAAATTATACCGAAACTGAGTCGTAAATCAGTACTTTTTCCCAAAAAGGTTTGCATTCTTCCACAAATTTCAAATGCACGGGGTCTACTTGGTAGGCATCGTGTCCGGCATCGTCTTTAAACACAGTGAGTAGGCTGTAGCTATAGCTGCGGTCTATCACCGGGCGATCGGTAACCGCAGGTACGCCTACATTGAAGTATATAAGAGAAGGCACTTTTTCTAAGCTTTTAAGTCCTGCTTCAAATTTTTTCACATCGGCTTCAGACAAGTCTTTTTTCAGCCAAAAATTCACTACGTGTACAAATTTTTTATCTGACATTATTAAAATGATTATAATTGTTATTAAAACAGCACAAAAATAAAAGCTACAATGAAAAAAATACTATTCTCAACTTTAATAATTATTTCTGCGAGCATATATGCCCAAGAAAGCATTTTTACTGTGAAAGACGATGCTTTTTGGAGCATAGTGCCCAAAGACCTCCAAGTGGAACAAGTAGCCAGTGGCTATAAATTCACCGAAGGCCCGGTGTGGCACAAAGACGGTTTTTTGCTTTTCAGCGACATTCCGGCCAATATTATCTACAAACTCACCCCTGAAGGGAAAAGCTCGGTATACATTACACCATCGGGCAATTCAAACGGACTCACTTTTGACAAAAATGGAAACTTAGTGGCTTGTGAACATTCGGGCAGGCGCGTAAGCATGTATGACAAGAAAACTGGCGGGCTCAAAGTACTTACCGATAAAATCAATGGCAAAAAGCTAAACAGCCCCAATGATGTGGTGTTCAGAAAATCGGGCGACTATTACTTTACCGACCCACCTTATGGCCTCAAAAAACACGACAACGATTCTACCAAAGAATTGAAAATAAACGGAGTGTATTTGGTGAAAAATGGCACACCCATACTGATAGATTCTACCCTCAAACGCCCTAACGGAGTGGCACTCTCGCCCGATGAAAAAATACTCTACGTAGCCCAATCGGAGTTTACTTGGTTGTGGAAGGTATATCAGCTCAACGATGAGGGATTGCCCGTAAGCAGTTCTATAATGATGCAGCAACCTGAAATCACAGGAAATCCCGATGGTGTGAAAGTAGATGTAGAAGGCAATATCTATTGCAGTGGAAACCACGGAGTGGTGATTTTTGACAAAACCGGAAAATATTTAGGAAGCATAAAACTACCCGAAAACACGGCCAACCTTTGCTTTGGGGACAAAGATTTGCAATCGCTCTATGTCACTGCACAAAAAAGCATTTACAGAATAAAGCTTAAAAAGAAGGGGCATTTGGCCTACTAGATGGCTTTTTTTGTGAAAAATGAAGGCTAAAGACAACTTTTTGGGGGCTAAGAATACGAGATTATAATCAGCAGCAATGAATATTGTAGAAGTAAAAAATGTAAGTAAACAATACGGCAGCCAAAAGGTATTAAACAACATATCTTTGTCTATTCCCAAAGGAAGTATTTTTGGGTTGCTTGGGCCCAACGGAGCAGGAAAAACCACCCTCATCCGCATGCTCACCAGAATCACAATGCCCGATGAAGGGAAAATATTTTTTGAGGGTGACGAACTCAACGATTTGCATATCAGGCAGATAGGGTATTTGCCCGAAGAAAGAGGGCTGTATAAAAGAATGACCGTAGGCGAACAGTTGCTATACCTAGCCGAATTGAAAGGATTAAAACACCCCGAAGCAAAAAGTCAGCTCGCCTATTGGTCAGAAAAATTTGGCATGAACTCATGGCTTAACAAGCCTGTGGAATCGCTATCGAAGGGTATGCAACAAAAAGTGCAGTTTGTAGCCACCGTGATGCACAGGCCCAAACTTATCATACTTGATGAACCATTTACGGGTTTCGACCCTGTGAATGCCAATCTTTTGAAAGAACAGATATTAGAAATGAAAGCCCAAGGGGCTACGTTTGTCTTTTCTACCCACCGAATGGAAAGTGTGGAAGAACTTTGTACACACGTGGCACTCATAAACAGAGCCGAAATAGTGCTGCTATCCACCTCAGCACAACTCAAGGCGTATGAAAATGTAAAATTATATCAGATAGTGTGCAACTCTGCTTTGTCGATAGATAGCTCACTCTGCCATGTTTTATCCGAAAGCCATCAAGACAATTATTTTCAGTATGAAATAGAGCTTTTAGACATTAGTCCCAAGCAATTTATCGGTAAAATATTGTCCCAAACAGAAATTTTCAGCTTCACAGCCAAAGTTCCTACCATGAACGACATATTCATAAATGCAACTAAATAAAAAAACGGTAATATTCACATAAAACATCTGCTTGTCAAATAATTGCCATACAAATTGATTTTTAGCGGATTATACCATAATATTATAATGTATTAACCTGTTTGGCATATTCATATCGATTCTCGATAAGTTTACTAAACAAAATCGATATGTATGAAACCTGTTTTGTAAATATTGAGTATGAACACCTTAAAATATCATACAAATAAATTTTCTGAGCCTAAAGTATTATTTCAAACTATATCCCTATGAAATTTTTATACCATTTATGTTTGATTGCAGCTATACTGGTCGGTTATCAAGCGTGCAACTCAAAAAAGCAAAACATCAAAGAGAATAAGACTGTACAATCAAAAAAAGAACGCGACAGTGTGTTTAACCAAACACCTTTGGTGCTGTGGTTTACGCAGCCTGCCACCCAGCGCGACACTACTCCCTATGCCAATGGCACCACTACCTTTGTACACGGAAACCCTGATAACAAGGGCTGGGATGAAGCTTTGCCAATAGGAAACGGGCGATTGGCGGCCATGATTTTTGGAGGAATAGCCCGCGAACGCATTCAATTAAATGAAGAAACGCTCTGGACGGGCAAAAAAATAGAAAATGCCAACCCCGATGCCATGAAAGATTTGGCAGAGATAAGAAAACTGATTTTTGAAGGAAAACACGAGGAGGCCCAGCTGATGGCAGAGCAAAAGCTTACCGGAAAAATTCAAAACATATCATATTACCAGCCTTTAGCCGATTTGTATATCGATTTCCCCGATGCTGTAGACCAAGAGATAACAGATTATTACAGAGATTTACATATAGATTCGGCCTTGGCTACTGTTCACTACAGGGTGGGCGACAAACTTTACACCCGTGAAATTTTTGCTAGCTACCCCGATAATGTGATAGTGGTAAGACTGACTTGCAACTATCCGAACAGCATCAATGCCAATGTATCCATCATGCGCGAGGCAGAATCTGAAACATTCAGGAGTCCTTTTGACTCTACTTTATTGATTCAACGAGGCAAGTTGGCCGACAACGGTTTGCAATTTGAAACCCAAGTGCGTGCGGCACACATAGGCGGAAAGGTAGACAACGAATCGCGCAAGCTCATTTGTACAGGAGTAGACACTCTTACACTTTATATTTCCGCAGCTACCTCTTATAAAATGGAAAACTATGCGCTTTTTGCCAAACAAACCCTGTTAAAGGCTATGGCTAAATCTTATACGCAGTTGAAAGCCGACCACATAGCCGATTATAAAAAAATATTCAATAGAGTAGAATTCAACCTCACTTCGGCCGACAAAGCCTACGATGTGCCCACAGACAAGCGAGTGGAACGCATTAAAAATGGCGCATCGGACAAATATTTGACAGAATTGATGTTCCAATATGGGCGTTATCTGCTCATATCGTCTTCGCGCCCCGGCTCATTGCCGGCCAACATGCAAGGCAAGTGGAACGAACACTTGAATCCGGAATTTGGAAGCGGCTACCGCATAGAGTGGACTTTGCCTATGATATATTCGGCTGCCGATGTTACCAATTTGGCTGAGTGTGAAGAGCCTTTGTTGAAAATACTTGATACAGTGGCTGTGTTTGGCCAAGAAGCGGCCCAAAGTATGTATGGCATGCAAGGCTGGGTTGCCCACGATTTTTTAAGTATTTATGGCAATAATTATCCTACCACACATCAACTGGAAGCCATTCCGCCTATGGGAGCGGTTTGGCTCATGTCGGCTCTTTACGATAGCTATCTTTTTCATGGCAATAAAACATTATTGAAAAATAAAATATATCCACTCATGAAGTCGGCCTCTATGTTCATGCTCGACTATTTGGTGGAAGCCCCTGCCAATAGTCCAGTAGCGGGCAAATTGGTCGTTTGCCCCTCGCTTTCGGAAGAAAACGAATTTGAAAAAGAAGATGGCAGCAAAATCAGACTTTCGTATGGCTCGGCTATGGACCAACAACTGGTGTATGACATGTTTTTGTCTACGATAGATGCCATTGATGAATTATCTTCCAAAAACATAAAATTTGACCCTCAGTTCAGGCTCAAACTTTCTACGGCTTTGGGCAAGCTGGCCATTGCTCCCGTAAATAAAAACACGGGCGAAATTCAAGAATGGGTAGAAGACTACGAAACTTCTCGTACTCCCAAAAACTATGTATCGCAGCTTTATGGTTTGTATCCGGCATCGCTCATTAGCCGCAACATTGACCCTGAATTGACCAAGGCAGCAGAAAAATGCTTGGTAAACGAAGTGCCCAAAATGAAAAAATCGAGCCACGGCAATGCTTTGGCAGCTATTTGGTGGGCTCGTTTGGGTCGTCCGGACGATGCTTTGGCTTATTTGAACAAACAAGTGGCAGAATCTACCGCTCCCAATCTTTTGGCCAGCAATCCACCATTTTTTATCGATGGAAATATGATATTTACCAGTGCCGTAGCTGAAATGCTGCTGCAAAGCCACGAAAATATTTTGGAATTTCTTCCCGCAGAGCCTTCTGAACTTGGCGAAGGTTATGTGCGCGGGCTCAATGCCCGTGGCGGATTTGTATGCAACATAGATTGGACAAGCAACAATGTAAAAGCAGAGGTAAAATCAAAAGCCGGAAATATGTGCAGGGTGCGAGTTGCGTCCGAACCTAAAGTAGCATTTGATGGTGCTCCGGTGCAGTTCAAGCGCATTCAAAACGATTTGATAGAGTTTCCCACAGTGGCAGGCGAAACCTACACCATAGAATACAAAGGAGGAATAAAACTTGGCAAAAAATCAAACCAAAGCAAAGCAGGAAAGGGGCTTGGTTTGGGAATTGATTTAGGCATTGACTTGGGGATTAAACTATAGGGTTATTGCCCAACCCATATTTAGTTAAGGTTCATACTCTTTTTCTTTCGCAGAGGGGCAGAGACCGCGGAGCAATTTTTATCGGGGGGTTGGGGATAAACCGATATTTTTCTAAATTATACAACATTGATATATGATTCTTGATAAAAAAATCTTTAACTTCGATTTAGAAAATTTCAAGATATGGTAATCGAAAGAACAAGTAATGAAGTAATTATTAGACTTCCGTCATATGTTGATACCATTGGGCTTCAACGTTTGGTTGACTATTTGACGTACAAAGAAGCTACTTCAAAGTCAAAAGCCAAACAATCAGACGTTGATGCTTTGGCTAATGAAGCCAAAGCGGGTTGGTGGGCAAAAAACAGAAGTCGATTTGTAAAATGTTACAAGCTATGATATGAAAGACCATAAAGTTGAAAATATTGACAGCGAAGATGCAGGCGACTTACTTGTAAAAATTGAGAAGTCGTTTGACATTAAGTTTGGTGACACCGAACTTATGCACATCAAGACTTTGGGCGAACTTTGCGACCATATTGCGAATAAAATACAGCTTGAAAATTCTGACGACTGTACAACACAACAAGCATTTTACAAACTTCGTGACGCAATTACGACAACACTTAATATTGACAATAAAACTATAACAATAGATTTTCCGCTCGACAAAATTCTACCACGACAAAACAGACGTAAAAAGATAGCCGAATTAGAAAATTATTTAGGTGTTCAACTCAATATTTTGCGACCACCACGTTGGGTAACAAATACATTTCTAATTTTGTTACTTGTATCAATCATTGGACTGTTTTTTAGGTGGCAATATGGTTTGTTTGGAGTTTGCATTTCCTTTGGCGGACTTTGGTTTTCAAATAAAATCGGCAATGAACTTGACCTGCAAACAGTTGGACAACTTGCTGAAAAGATGACAAGAGAAAACTACTTGAAATCAAGACGAAACCCAAAGACATTTAATAAAAGTGAAATTGAAAAAATATTGACCGATTGGTTTAGTAATGACTTAGCGTTAGACAAAAATAAATTGACACGGGAAGCGAAATTTGTATGACAACAGAAGAAAGCACAGCTTGTAACACGGGTTTTGTGTCAGGCGGGGTGACGAGCAAACTTGGAGCTTTGTGTTTCTATTCAAATGTAGTGATGATTGACAGTTTTTACTCCAAAACTCGCCCGAACGCAAAGCCCGAAACCGAAAATTGTAGTTGATAGAAGTCCCAATCTTGAAGAATTACTCGCTTTACGTACAGAAAAAAGTTAAAAAAGCAGATTAGTAATATTCGAACAAAAGTACTTAACTGGTATTTTAAAATTACTCTAAAATTGATTAGTGTTGCTGTGAACAAATACATCATCAGGCTTCTGTAAAAGCTGTATATCCCATTTTCTGATGTAAACCAAGGGTTTGCCTATTTGAAATGTGTGTGAAAATGGCGCAGATAGTATTATTTGGGTTTGTATGCAGGGACAGTTGTCTTGTCCGCAAGGAATTTCAACTACAGAAAGCTCAGGCTCCGATTGGAGTTTGAGCTTTTCTTTTATCCAAAGGGCTATTTTGGCTTTTAAAAGTATATTATCCGGGTCGGCAGGATTTACAAATTTCATTTAAGAGTTTATCATTAAGAGCTTCAAAGGACTATTTTTATATCGTTCCTATGAATTTTTCATTTTACTGTAAATAGCATCTTGAAGCTCCATGATGGATTCAAAGAAATCTTCCGAGGCAGCATCCACATCGTTTACCACACACATTTGAAGGCCTTTTTCGAGTGCTTCTTTATCAAGATGTCTTCCTATGAACACAATTTTATTCAATTTTGGTTCATTGCCCCAAGGTTCGCCTGCTTCGGTCACAAACTGGTTCAATACCGATTGAAAAACCACTTTCTTGTCATAATCTTCTACGTAAAGTATGCCTTTTCCTCTGTAAAACAGTCCTGTACCCCAATTGAGCATCACATTGAGCCATGCATCGAGTTTAAGCACATCCAAAGGGCCTTCAAACACAAAACTCACACTCGACACTCCCGATTTGTGGAGGTGTCGTTTTTCATCCATTAGCGATTGCTCTTGATTTACGGCTTGTTTGTTTAGCGAGAATTTTTTTACTGGTTTGGTTTCAAACTGTGTTTTTTGCACACTTTCTGCTTGAAAGCCATTGATTTCCAATAGATTGAACTCGCCTGTATCACCAAATTGAGTTTCTACTACTTGGGCTTGTGAATTGAGTTTTGCAATGATATTTTTTACGGTATCTATCTGATACTTTTCTACGGTATCGGTTTTGTTCAATAGCACTATGTCGGCCATGGCTATTTGTTTGGAAGCTTCAGCTTCGTTTTCAAGCTGCGTTTCTATGAATCGGGCATCTACCAGAGTCACTATGCCATCGAGCCTGTACATGTGCTGAATTTTATAGTCGGTGATGAAATTCAGTGCGATTGGCCCCGGGTCGGCTATGCCTGTGGTTTCAATAATAAGATGGTCTACAGGCTGCTCGCGGTCATATATTTTTGTGAGCAATTCGTTCAAATCGTCATTCAGCGAACAGCAAATGCAGCCGTTTGAAAGTTCAAAAATACCTTCGTTTGATTTTATCACGAGCTCGCTGTCGATAGAAATCTCACCAAATTCATTTTCAATTATCGCCAGTTTTTTGTCATTGTGTTTTGATATGAGTTTGTTGAGCAAAGTAGTCTTTCCACTGCCTAAAAATCCTGTCAATATCGTTACCGGTATGCGTCTGTTTGCTTCCATTCGTTGAAAATATATTTTACAAATATCTGCATATAACCCTCAATTTCAAATGTCGATTTTGCTCGTGTTGACACAAGGTGTATTTTTTGATTTTTTCATTACAATGCTGCGGCAAACTTTTTACCCGAAAAAACGGTACAATAATCCATATTCAAAACAACTCGCTTTTCTATGGATTTTCAATTGAACGAAGAACACTTGGCAGTAAAAGAAGCAGCTGCAGAATTTGCCCAAAAGGAGTTGCTGCCCGAAGTAATCGAACGAGATGAAACCCAAACATTCCCTCACAAACAGATAAAAATGCTTGGTGAGCTGGGATTTATGGGCATGATGGTAGACCCTGCCTATGGCGGAAGTGGTATGGACACAATCAGCTATGTGTTGGCGCTGGAAGAAATAGCCAAAATAGACGCTTCGGCTGCGGTGTGTATGTCGGTAAACAACTCACTCTACTGTTGGGGATTGGAAAAATATGGCACCGAAGAGCAAAAAAATAAATACTTAATTCCTGCTGCCAAAGGCGAAGTGTTGGGCGCATTTGCCCTCTCAGAACCCGAAGCCGGCTCAGATGCCACTTCGCAAAGAACCACTGCCGTTGACATGGGCGACCATTACCTGCTTAATGGAACAAAAAACTGGATAACCAACGGAGGGAACGCTACTTTTTATTTGGTGATAGCCCAAACACATCCCGAACTTGGCCACAAAGGCATCAATGTGTTGATAGTTGAAAAAGGAATGCCCGGCTTTACTGTCGGCAAAAAAGAAAACAAATTGGGCATACGCTCGTCCGACACCCATTCGCTCATGTTTCAAGATGTGAAAGTGCCCAAAGCCAATAGAATCGGGGCCGATGGCTTCGGCTTTAAGTTTGCTATGGAAACCTTGAATGGCGGACGGATAGGCATAGCTGCACAAGCTTTGGGGATAGCAGCTGGAGCTTATGAACTATCGCTCAAGTATTCAAAAGAGCGCAAGGCTTTTGGAAAAGAAATAGCCCAGCACCAAGCCATACAGTTTAAACTGGCCGATATGGAAACCCAAATAGAGGCTGCACGCCTGCTATGCTACAAGGCCGCTTGGACCAAAGACCAAGGCCATGATTATGCCAAAATGAGTGCCATAGCCAAGCTTCATGCCTCGGAAACAGCCATGGATGTGACTGTAGAAGCCGTACAAATTCATGGGGGCTACGGCTATGTGAAGGAGTTTCATGTGGAGCGGCTGATGCGCGATGCCAAAATTACGCAGATATATGAGGGAACTTCGGAAATTCAGCGGATAGTCATTGCTAGAGAGGTGCTGAGGTGATGTGTTTATCACAAAACTTCGCACCCTGCGCCATTTAAGTTGTATACTTCATCATTCATATCAGTATCAGAAGGTGCTGAGGCAATGACGGTATCATGGTAGCGTTGGTTTATTTCAGAGAGCGTTTTGAAAAGAATCTCAGGATTTTCTTCCTGCACCAGTTTTATTCGGTATTCTTTAAAGTTGGGTAATCCACGGAAATAATTGGTGTAGTGTCTGCGCATTTCAAACACACCCAATTTTTCGCCTTTCCACTCGATGGATTTTTCTAAATGTTTTTTGCACACAGCAATTCTTTCTTCCAACGTAGGCCCGAGCAATATTTCCTTGGTTTCAAAATAGTGCTTCACTTCTCTGAATATCCATGGGTAGCCTATGGCACCTCGCCCTATCATGATGCCGTCTACGCCATATTTCTGTCTGTATTCCCAGGCTTTGGCGGGATTGTCTACATCTCCATTACCAAAAAGCGGTATTTTTAATAGATCTCTTGACTTAATTTCGGCCAAGTAGTTCCAGTCGGCACTGCCTTTGTACATCTGCGCTCGTGTACGGGCATGAATGGTGATGGCAGCCACACCTACATCTTGCAGCCGCTGCACAGCTTCAAACACATTGATGGTGCTTTCGTCCCAGCCCAAGCGGGTTTTCACCGTCACGGGTCGGTCGCATATTTTCACTATTTCTTCGGTGATTTTCTGCATTTTGGGCAGGTCTTTCAGCAAACCTGCACCTGCGCCCTTGCAAGCCACGTTTTTTACCGGACAGCCAAAGTTGATGTCTACCAGCTCGGGCTGTGCATCGTTGGCTATTTTGGCGGCATCGCGCATCACCTCTACTTTGTCGCCAAATATCTGAATGCCTATGGGTCGTTCTTCGGGGAAAATATCAAGTTTGTGTACACTTTTGGCCGCATGGCGAATGAGTCCTTCAGAACTGATGAACTCTGTGTACATGAGGTCGGCACCGTTTTCTTTACAAACGATACGAAACGGAGGGTCGCTCACATCTTCCATCGGGGCTAAAAGCAGAGGAAATTCGCCCAATTCTATGTTTCCGATTTTTACCATGCATTTTTTAACAAAGGAAAATTCAATATGTTACGCTAAATTTGTTCTCCTTTATTTTTTATGTAAATACAAATTTAGTCATTTCGCATGGATTTTGTAAAAGAAAAGCATCCCCTGCTCTTGCTCATCATACTTTTGGGCTTTTTCATTGCCGGATTGTTCATTTCTCAGTTTTTTATTTTGGTGTCGCTTTATCCCGTTTTGGGCGAAAAGGTGCTTTCTTTGGGGAGTGCCATCAGCAATCCCACGGGAAACGAGGGCTATAGGGGGATTTTGCTCTATGTACAAGGCTGTACATCGGCCATATCCATGATTTTAGCTCCGCTATTGTTTATCAATAATTACTACAAGAAAAAAATAAATTTTACGAAACCATTTCCAAACGAAATTTTGTTTTTTCTCATGGCTGGAATAGTGATTGTTTCAATGCCTGCCAATGCTTGGGTAGCCGAAAAAAATATGGCTATGGAGCTGCCTTCTGTCTTTTCATTTTTTGAAAATTGGGCCAAATCAAAAGAAAATGAGCTGAAAATATTAACAGAGTATTTGACCAATTTTGAAACAAACACACAGTTTTTGTGGGGATTGGTGGTGATAGCCCTCATTCCTGCAGTGGGAGAAGAGCTTTTGTTCAGAGGCTGTATGCAAAATATTTTCCAAGATTGGTTTAAAAACAAGCATTTGGCAGTGTGGACGGCAGCATTTATATTTTCGGCAATTCACTTACAGTTTTATGGTTTTTTCCCAAGAATGCTTTTGGGAGCACTTTTTGGATATCTTTATGTTTGGAGTGGCAGTTTGCTTATACCCATCACTGGGCATTTTGTAAACAATGGCTTTACACTGGCTCTTATTCATGCCAAAAATATCAATCATTTGGATGTTGATTTGGAAACTACCAGAGATATTCCTTTTTCTCTCATCATATTTTCGATAGTTTCTACTGTGTCGATGCTTTATATATTTTATAAAAAGTCTGATAAGTAAAAATTACAATCAAATTTCGATTATGACGTTTCATTAACATACTATTTTAGATTTCCCCCCACATCGTTTTTCATGAATCGTATTCAGAAGTATCTGATTTTAATCTTAACATTTAACATTCATTTTTTGGCATTGGCATCCGATTCGTTGGTGTATTTCAGTATGGAAGGGGCGATATTATATAGCAGTTCAAAAAAAATAAGCCCTACATGGCCTGACATAGAACTACACTTGAAAAAAAACGGCACAAAACCGGGCAAGGGCTGTGTGGCACAATACAATGGTAGTTTTTGGAAATTTTTCAACCCTACGGGCTGGCTCATAGTCGATAGCATTGCCGATATTTCTAAAGCAGAGGAACGGGCATTTCTCATCAGAAAAAACCATGCCTTGGGGCTCATTTCGTTTCAAGGAAAACTTTTGGCAAAGCCCATTCATACAGAAATAAAATATGAGAGCGGTTTTTGGCAAACCAAAGAACAAAATATCATTACCATAAAAGACAAAAAGCAAAATAAAATACGCACCTATCGCTACGAGTATTTTTTCCCTTTCGACAATGGCTTTGCCGTGTATGGGGTAGACGGACAAAAAGGAATCATCAACATGGCCACCGATGTGCGCACCACAGAGCCTGTGTATGACGAGGTGCAGAAGTTTAACGATACACTTTTTCTGGTGCGGAAAAAAGAAAATGTGGGACTGCTCAATAGAGAAGGTGAAATAGTGGTTCCTGTAGATTTTCAGGGAATAGAGAAAGACGAGTCGGACTATATGCGGCTGAAACGGGTGAGGGGCAAAACCGTGACTTGGGGCATGAGCAATTACCGTGGACGCATCGTGATTCCGCCTTTGTATGACGAAATAGCTGCCATCACTTCCGGTTTGTTCCCTGTCAAAAAAAATAATTTGTGGGGCTATTTTGATACCAACGGGCAAAAAATCATCGAATTTTTTTACGACAGCTATGGAAGCTTTGTGTCGAGCGGACTGGCAGCGGTGAAAAAATCGGGTCAATATGGAATTATAGACAAAAAAGGAACTTGGGTGGCCTTTCCTGAATATGATGCTGTGCAATATGTAAACGACACTGTCTGGATTTGGAGGCGTGGCGATTTATCGGGTTTTTATTCCGTACCCAAGCGCATGGGCATTCCCTACATGTACAGTTGGCTGCAAACCACCAACGGAGGCTTTGTACTCTTTAAGCAAAGCGGAAAATATGGTTTACTTTCCGCCTCCAGAGAGGTGATTTTGAAGCCCGATTGGGAAAAAATCACTGTTTTTGAGAAAGAACGCATCATCATAGCCATGAAAGACGATTTTTACAGCATTTTTTATTTCAATGGAAATTTGAAAGTGTTTATGAACTATCCGTTTTCTCGCTTCGACCCCTACAAAGAGGGCATGGCAATGGTGGTACATAAAAATAAATATGGATTTATAGACAAAGACGGCTTGCTGCTGGTTTCTACCCAATATGATGAAGCGCGTCCTTTCAACTCAGGCATTGCTGCCGTGAGAATTGGCGAAAAATGGGGTTTTGTAGATAGTAAGGAAAAATTTATAGTGCCGCCTCATTATGAAGAAGTACAGAGTTTTTCCATAGGTGCAGCTATAGTGAAGAAAAGCGGTAAGTACGGACTTGTGAACAAGCAAGGGAAAGAAATCTCAAAAACCATTTACAGCAATATCACAGCTTTGTCTACAGGAAATTTTCTTTTGGAATGGAATGGCCGCTTTGGCATAGCCGACAACACCGGTGTGGAAACCATCAATCCCATTTATAAAGATGTATATGAAATAGCCCCCAACATATTTAAAGTGCGAGATTTTCTTAAATATTTTTTGGTTGATATTAATAACAACCGCATTTCTGAAACCGATTATGACGATATTTACTATTCGCCCACCACAGCACAGTATATTTTCATCAAAAAACACACATGGAAAGCCATTCAGCCCTAAATCACGAGCACTTTATGAGGCGAGCCTTTCAGTTGGCAGCTTTGGGAACAGGGGAAGTGAGTCCAAACCCAATGGTGGGTTGTGTGGTGGTTTACGATGGTAAAATAATAGGCGAAGGCTATCATAAAGAATATGGTACAGCCCATGCCGAACCTAATGCCATTAATAATGTGGCCGATAAAGGTTTATTAAAAAAATCCACACTTTACGTAAGCCTTGAGCCTTGCAGCCACTGGGGAAAAACGCCACCCTGTGCCGATTTAATCATTTCTCATCACATCCCCAAAGTAGTGATAGCCAACACCGACCCCAACCCACTGGTGGCCGGAAAGGGAATGGAAAAGCTCAAAAATGCAGGGATAGAAGTGATATCGGGCGTGCTTGAAGCAGAAGGAAATGAGTTGAACAAACGCTTTTTCACATTTCATAAACAAAAAAGACCGTATATTATATTAAAATGGGCGCAGACTGCCGATGGTTTTGTGGCCAGAGAAAACTTTGATTCCAAATGGATAAGCAATGATTATTCGCGCCAATTGGTACACAAATGGCGCACAGAGGAAGATGCCATTCTGGTAGGTTTCAACACCGCACTGCACGACAATCCGCAGTTGAATGTTCGTCAATGGCATGGCAGAAACCCGGTGAGGATTGTCTTAGACCCACATTTACAGCTGCCACACACACATCATTTGTTTGACGGCTCTCAAAAGACTATCGTTTTTCATTCTACAAAAACCGGAAAAAATGTAACCGGAGTAGAACAAATAGAAATTGACGATTGCAAAAGTCCTAAAAGCATATTAAAAGCCCTCTATGAACAGAAAATACTTTCTGTCATCATAGAAGGTGGGGCTGCTACACTCCAAAGGTTTATCGATGCCAAACTGTGGGACGAAGCCCGAATTTTTATCTCACCCAACACATTTGGCAAAGGAATTTCAGCCCCTTCAGTTTCTGGAAACTTGTATCACGAAGAATATATGTTGGGCGATGTTTTGAAGGTGATGAGGCATTAGTGTAATGTGTTTACACATTGATTAATTTCTATTGCAAGTAAAAATTATATGTTTTTGCCGATTTGCAACCATGTAATAATGATTTGGCAATATTTAGAAAAAAGACCAACCCGGTTTAAACAGATTTAAACAGATTGAGCTTGCAGCTCTTATAAAGTTAAAATAAGGAATATTAGTTTACTTTCTTGGTATTTTTGCTTAGATGTTATATTTTTGCCTTTAATAGTACCCGCCATGCCTCTCTATGAAGCACACTTTGGTGGGTTTTCGCTTTTTATATGGGTAACTGACCCTAAAAATGAAATACTCAAAATCCCCGATAACAATACAAGAACAAATTGTAAGACTAAAACAAAGAGGGCTGATTTTTGAAAATGAGCAAAAAGCAGAACACTATCTTTCAAATATCAGCTATTACAGATTGAGGGCATACACTTTTCCATTTCAGGACAACAACAACCCAAATCACCCTTTTATAAAGACTGTATCATTTGAGGAAATAATCAAATTGTATGTATTTGACAGACAACTCAGGTTGCTAATTTTTAATGCAATTGAAAAAATTGAGATAGCGTTTAGAACTCAAATAATATATCGTTACTCCTTAAAATATGGAAGCCATTGGTATACAAATCCTATTTTATATAATAACTCTGTATATTTTGCTGAGCAAATAGCTACGTTGCAAACAGAAATTGATAGAAGTAATGAGACATTTATTCAACACTACAAACGAACGTACACACACCCTAAAGAACCACCCTGTTGGATGAGTTTAGAAGTATCAAGTATGGGTTTACTATCAAAAATATTTTCAAATCTAAAGCGTGATGTAGTCAAAGACGAAATCGTTAGGCATTTCGGGTTAAAAGACGTAGATGTATTAGAAAATTGGATGCAATGCTTTAGTTTGTTAAGAAATATTTGTGCTCATCATGGTAGGGTTTGGAATAGACGTATTAAACAGATTACCATTGCCAAAAAAACGATTCACCCATACATAAGCAATAAGCAGCTATATACATATAAAGTTTATGCATATTTATGCAATATCCAATATATACTTAATATTATTAGCCCACAGCACAGTTTCAAAACCAATCTTTTAGCATTAATGAAAAACTGCCCTTTACTACAAGAAAAAGAAATGGGCTTCCCTGTAAATTGGCAACAAGAACAAATTTGGAAATAAATTGACTTATAAGTGGTTATATATCGGCTTTTTTGTACTAACCCATACACCCTACTCCACCACCAGTTTTTGAATACTCTTGGTTTTGCCTTGGTATATTTCTACAATATAAATCCCTTTGCTTAGGTTTTGTAATTGAATATACTGGCTGTGGTATATGCTTTTTGAAATCTGAACCACGCCCAAGGCATCTTTTACCACCACTTCCAAAGGACTGTCGGTTTGGAAATAAACTTCTGTAGTAGCCGGGTTTGGGTAAATTTTAACCAAATTATTATCAATGTGTTGCGTATTAACACTTGAAGGAATACTTACAACGCATTCTTTGGCCAAAATCGAAACAGAATCTGTAGTGGAATAGCCGTGTTCTGAGGTAGCTTTAATATAATATTTGCCCGGAACCGGTACTGCGGTCATGTCTTCAATGGCTGAGCCGGGAAGTGTGGTGGTATATGCCATATACTCCACTGCCACATCGGCCGTGTCTGTGATTATGGTATATAAATCGAATGCTGCACCAGCACATGCCGTATCGGGCTTGGCAATTTTTGTGCCCGGAAAGCAACGGATAGCTGTCACTGTCACTAGAAGGTCGCTGGTAGTGGTGGTGGCATAAGCCGACTTTCTGATGCGATATACGCCAGATTGGGTAATTTTTTTGGGATTACCTATAGCTATTTGTTCAATCCCGGCAGGGAAGTACAGCACCTCTCCGCTCACATCGTTTTTGTCTGTAAATGTCTTGGTCAAATCTACTCCTATCTCTTTACAAACCGTAGTGGTATTGTTGATGGAAGACTCCAATTGTGGATTGGTTTTAGGTCTAAGCGAAGGCGGATAATATACTCTTATGGCTTTAATGGAAGTACTTACGCCATTATCAGCCACAATTTCCAGTTTGTGACCAATATTTTTAAGGTTTTGAGCCACCGTGATTTGTGTTTCTATGGCCGGATTTACGGTGAGTGGTGGTGTAAAAGTGTTTGTGTAAAATTTCCTAGCCTCCCACGATATTTTGTGACCTACATTGTAAGGATTAGATATGCTCAAGTAAGTAAACCAATCGTCACCATTGATTACCACACGCTTGGAGTTGGAAACAAATTTAGTGCCCGAAGGTGTGTTGCCCGAGTAGGAAACGGTTCCTGAACCATCAAAACCGGTCTTACTGCCGCCCACTGAGAAATTTACCGTGCGGTTGCTGCCATTTTGAGTATATCCTGTTATTGTCAATGTCCAAGTTTCATCTAGCAAGGGTACAAAGTTTGAAATTCTGATAGGGCCGCCCACATTCCACGGCCAGCCGTTTTTCCAAGTCAAGTCGTAGGGCACACTGGGGCGAGTAAACATTACTACACCGGGGTGCATCGAGGGGCTTATCCCATCGATGGATATAGAAGCCGTGCCCACTCCGCTGCCGGTGAACACATCGGCTATGATGTCTACTTTATTTCCTTTGAAGGGCAAAGTGAGCTTGCCGTTTTCCCAGTCAATGTCAGTACCAACATAATAGGTTTTTACCGTTTCCAACGAATCGGCTACAAATTGAGGTTTTCGCACCAAATAGCGCTCTACCAAGCGAGCCATCAAAAAATTGCCTCTAGTGTTTAAGTGAGTACCGTCTGATGTCAAGTCATTCGCTTTCAGATTATTATCTCTCACATATTGATACCAAGGTGTGCGAATATCCGCAAATTCAAGTCCATATTTTTTTGCTATATTCGGAATATGGGTATATCCGTAGGTGTTTTCCCAACTGCTTGAGGCTGAATCATTTTTTGTAACATGGCTGTTTTGAAACAACACCTCGGCCACAGTATTTCGCCTGATGTTGTTCATGATGCTATCCAAATCGTAGTGGCTGCCATACACGTGAAATATCACCAAATCGGGGTAAAAAGTGTTGATATCGAAATACATCGGCTTTTTGAGCAACTGGGATGAATGCGCCCCGATAGAACGGTTTACCATTTGAATATTCGCATAGGGATAGCGGGTGGTGAGCATTCGCTTCACTGTGTCGCTCCAGGCTTGTTCGCTGATTGACTGCCCGTAAACCACTATTTTCACTGTGTTTCTCTTTTGCGGAGTACTACTTTCCAGCAAACTCATGGTTCGCTGCAAATATTTTCCGAAATTTGTACCTGCTTGGGTGGCTGGCAGCGGAAAGGGCAATTGGGCTTGAGAGTAAAAATTTATTGTGAGCCATGCCAGTGTAGCCAGCACTATTTTAAATACCTTGTGCATTAATTTTGCTATTAAGTGTAGTAGAAATATCAAATTTCAGTATAAAATTTATATTTATCATAGAAAATATATCATTATTTTTATTCTTTTCTCGAAAATACAAAAGAATAACAGAGCAATTCTTACCGATTGGTATGTGACAATTTAATCTTCGAAAAGTAAATATGTGAGGTTTAGAATATTAAAAAATTGAATAATGGCTAGAAATGCTAAACCAAAAGACGGGTATTTTTTTAAAATAGAAGAAAGCATTTCGGGCATGCTCAAAACCCTCAATTTGGAGAACAGATACTTGCAGACATTGGCCATTACCCATTGGGAAAATTTGTTAGGTCCTACTGTAGTGAGCCGCACCGAAAAAATATTTTTCAAAGAAAACACCATGTGTGTGGTGGTGAAATCAGCTCCGCTCAAGCATCAACTCAACATGTCGAAAGACAAAATCATCAAAGCAATAAATAAAGAAGTAGGTAAAAATGTGGTTGAAGATATGATTGTATATTGACAAATCTAAATTTTTAATACTTATCCTAACAACATAGCCTAGTACTTTTAAATTTGTATAATGAAACCACGGTTATATTTTGATACATCTGTTTTTGGTGGAGTTTATGATAAAGAATTTCAAATTGAAACGGAAAAACTTTTCGAGATGTTAAAAGCGGGAGAAATAACTTGCGTATATTCTGATTTGACGGAATTCGAATTAGAAAATGCGCCTGAAAAAGTTAAAGAATATTTTATAAATCTACCGGCTCACAATATTGAATATGTTGAAATTACTGAAGAGATGAATCTACTTGCAAATGAATATATTAATGAAAAAGTGGTTGGCGAAACGAGTATTGACGATTGCAGGCATATAGCTTGTGCTACTATAAGCAAAGTTGATTACCTGATAAGTTGGAATTTTAAACATATTGTAAACGTTTTTAGAATTAGGGGTTATAACTCTATAAATATGAGAAATGGATATTCACAACTAGATATACGTTCACCTAAAGAAATAATAAAAGATGCAAACTAAAGTACAAATCGAAGACAAAGAGTTTGATACAGTAAAATTTTTTAGAGCCGTGAAAGAAAAAATTTCAATTGAAACAAAAGGAATGACTTTTGAGCAGTTTAAGCAGCATATAAGTAATAGAAAATTAAAAACTGTAAGATAATTTGCCTTAAGTAAGCAATCATTACAATATTAAGAGACTTTAGTAATCGAAGTGAAAATTTTTAAAGAAGTAGGTAAAAATGTGGTTGAGGATATGATTGTGTATTGATTAAATCATTTTTATACTTTTGTAGCAATATTTTAAGCTAAACTATATACTAAAAAAACCATAAAGCTCTTTTGGGGATTTTTGGCTTCCTAAAACTATGAAAAAAATATTTTTATCCGCAGCTTATGCTACATTGGTCTGTGTAAATCTTTGGGCTCAAAAAGCCGAGAGCAAACCCGAAATTTGGAAAGACAGTTCTCAACCCACCGATGTAAGGGTGAAAGACCTGATTTCTCGCCTTACTTTAGAAGAAAAAGTAACCCAACTGTGGCACCATAGCGACTCTATTCAGCGCCTGAGCATACCACAATACAACTGGTGGGGCGAGGCTCTGCATGGTGTGGCTCGCAATGGAAAGGCTACGGTTTTTCCTCAAATCATAGGGATGGCAGCCACTTTTGATGAAGATTTGATGCTGAAAGTGGGCACGGCCGTGTCAGACGAAGCCCGTGCTAAGTTCAACGACTTGCAAGCACAGGGCAGAAAAGTATTGCTCTATCAAGGGCTATCCTTTTGGGCACCCAATGTGAATATATTTCGCGACCCTCGTTGGGGGCGTGGACAAGAAACCTATGGTGAAGACCCTCTGCTCACTGCCAAACTGGCTACGGCTTATGTAAAAGGGCTGCAAGGCAACGACCCAAACTATTTGAAAGTGGCTGCTTGTGCCAAACACTATGTGGTACATTCCGGTCCGGAAGCAGAAAGGCATACTTTCAATGCCATACCGCCTAAAAAAGATTTTTACGAAACCTATACACCTGCCTTCAAAGCATTGGTACAAGAAGCCAAAGTGGAGGCAGTAATGTGCGCCTACAACCGCACGTATGACAAACCCTGCTGTGGAAATCCGTTTTTATTGAAAGACCTGCTTCGCAAACAATGGGGTTTTCAAGGACATATTCTTACCGATTGTTGGGCTGTAAACGACTTTGACGAAGGCCACAAAGTGACCAAAAACCGTGTGGAATCTGTAGCTATGGCTATAAATGCAGGTGCAAATTTAGAATGTGGTGTGAGCTACGACCAGTTGAAAGAAGCCGTAAAACAAGGATTGGTAACAGAGAAAACCATTGACGAAGCTTTGTTTTATGTATATCGTTCCCGATTTAAGCTAGGTCTTTTTGACCCTACAGAGAAAAATCCATATTCAAAAATAGGTACTGAGGTGGTGAACTCTCCCAAACATGTGCAACTGGCGCGCGAGGCAGCACAGAAATCTATGGTATTGATAAAAAATAAAAACAATGCCCTTCCATTGAATAAAAACATGAATTCTTTGATGGTGCTTGGGCCCAATGCATCCAATGTAGATGTGCTTTTGGGTAATTACAATGGTTTTGCACCCAATATGGTCACTTTTATAGAAGGAATTATGGGCAAAGTGTCGCCATCTACACGAGTGGAGTACAGAATGGGCTTTTTGCTTGACAGACCCAACATAAACCCCATAGATTGGGCTTCGGAAGAAGCCAAAGGGCACGAAGCCGTGGTGGTGGTGATGGGCATTCACACCACACTCGAAGGCGAAGAGGGCGAAGCCATAGCATCGCCCCACAAAGGTGATCGCCTAGATGCAGGGTTACCCAAAAATCAAATAGATTACTTGAAAACACTCCGTGAAAAAGTGAAAAAACCTATCATCGTAGTGCTTACAGGCGGCAGCCCTATATGTGAACCTGAACTTGAAAACTTGGCCGATGCCATCATCATGGCTTGGTATCCGGGCGAGCAGGGCGGAAACGGTTTGGCCGATGTGCTTTTTGGCGAAGTGGCACCCTCCGGCAAAATGCCTCTCACTTTCCCCAAATCGCTCAACGACCTGCCTGCCTACAACGACTATTCGATGAAGGGTCGCACTTATCGCTATATGCAAGCCGAGCCTTTTGTTCCTTTTGGCTTCGGGCTCAGCTACACTTCGTTTGAATATTCTGCTATGAAATTATCTTCGCCCACCATAAAAAAAGATGGCAAGGTAACAGCTGAAGTGAGCATAAAAAACACGGGTAAAATGGCAGGAGAAGAAGTGGTGCAGTTGTACATTAAAGACATGGCTGCCAGTATAGAAGTGCCGCAATATGCTTTGAAATCGTTCAAAAGAGTGTCTTTGCAGCCCGGGGAGACAAAAACCGTATCGTTTGAAATCAATACCGAAATGCTCAAAATTGTGAATAACGAAGGCTTGAGTGCACTGGAACCGGGCGATTTTACCATCTACATTGGTGGCACAGCCCCGGGCAAAAGAAGCGAAAGCTTGGGAGCACCAACTGTAAAATCTGCTTTATTGAAGTATTAAAAAAAATATGCAGCTTCATTAACTTAGGCTAAAACTTTGATATTAACTAAAAATTCTACTTAGAATATGAAAAACCTAAATATTTATTATTGGATAGTAACGGGTATTTTTGCATCATTTATGATGTTTTCCGCAGTGCCTGACATCATTTTAAATCCGGAGGCAGTGGCATTTATGACACATCTGGGCTACCCCAATTATTTCACCATATTTATAGGCGTGGCAAAGGCATTGGGCTCAATTGCCATCGTAGTTCCCGGTTTTGCACGTATTAAAGAGTGGGCTTATGCCGGATTTTTCTTCGATTTGTCGGGTGCGCTGTATTCTGTGGTGTCAGTAGAAGGATTTGACATCAGTTTATCTTTTATGATTTTGCCCTTCGGCTTTTTGTTTGGCTCTTACTATCTGTGGCATCAGAAATTGAAAGCGACACAAAACTAATTTCCAGAGATGGGGAAAGAGAGCTGCATTTTATCTGTTTGAGATTTTGTATAGGCCATATACAAATATAGGAATTTTGGGTAAATTTTATTTAGGCTTAACCAATGACAAGTGTCTTACCCTAATATGCACAAAACTCCGGAAAATGTGCACAAAAACGATGTTGAGAAGGTGATAAAGTTTATAAACGAGTTTTTAGTACAACCTCTTTACAGATATTATTCTTGAACTCAAAAGCTCGCCATCGATACAAAATAAATGTCTGGTAAGAATTATAAAATTGGATTGATTTTAGATTGTAAAATTTAGTTATTATGCTACTTTAAAGCAATCTTTTCTTCCGCTGGTACTTTATTATTTAGCTTTTCAAGTATACCTCTTGACAGTGAATAGTATGAATTTTTATATGGAGTAAGTTTGTTTATTTTGATATAATTCTCATAGAGAAATTTACCCGACCCATTATACGATTCTTTTATTTCACCATTTTCATCAATTTGAATGGCTAAAAAATATTCTGGCAAACGTTCTTCACCACATGGAAAATAATAATATCCCTTAAAGGAAGATTTTATTTGAACTTTTCTCTCTGTACATATTTCAATTGCATCATGAATTGGAGTATTTTCATTTAGCAATGATAATCCATATTTTTCAGCTGCTAATACCTCACCAATATCGCCAACCAATTTACCATCTAAAGTAAAGTTCTTATTAAGATGAGCATATTTTTCTTTGAGTTTTTGACAAATCTCAAGAAGTTGTTTAATCTCTTCCATGGGGCACTACCATTAATATATTTATAAAATTTTTCTATATATAACTTTGGCTTTTTCTTCTTTTGCAAACTCACGATTAGGGGATATTAACTCATCTCCATGAAAATAATTATCACCAGCATTAAATACTAATATGACTTTAGAAAATAACTCTAAATTGTCCGGAAAACATTTACTAAATATAATTTGTGAATACTTTTCATCTTGGATAAACTGATAGTCTTTAATAATGAATCTTAACAATAATTCATTAACCCAATATTGATTACCATCTTTAATTGTAAATAATTCATCTCTTTTAGTTCCATTTGAAATAGAAAATTTGCACTCCCACTTACCTATAAAAATATTATCAATCGATTTTTTATATAAGCTCAGAACGTGTTTGTCTTTGTACTCTTTTAAAATTGATATCTGATTGCTTAATTCATTATTTTTATTTTTTAGATCTGCTTTTTCTTCATTTAATAAAATAATATTATTACTTAAATCATTTTTTTCCTTATTGTAAGCTTCTATGGCCGACAAAAAATTTGAGTTTTCCGCTTTTAAATTTTCAACTTGCTTTTTTAATGTGTCATATTTCTCATAAATTTTGTTATATTCTTCTGTTGAATAAATTGTGATTAAACTTAATCCGGCTCTGATTTTTTGCCACCAAATCTCTCTTCTGGAAATGATATAGTTATACCCTATGATAAGAGATTGTTCAACAAGAATTAGCCCTAAAGTTGTTAAAACCGGATAAACTATTAGATTCCCATAAGTCCAGTTATATTGGCTTAATACTTGCTCTATGTAGTCTAGCTTGGTACAGCCAATTTTATCTTGACCAATAAATACAGTGAGGTATACTATTTTCCAGTTGTAAATACACCAAGAAAGTAAAAATCTGCCAAATATTGGGCTCTTAAATCGGTCTCTTATTGCATTAACAAGTTCTTCCATTTTTAATCCAAAATTTAAAATTTCTCATTTAAACCACCGCCTCCCACAAAATCTCCACGGGGTGTTTGGCCTTTCGACCTGTGCCGTCATGGATTTGGTGGCGGCAGCTGGTGCCGGGAGCGGCTATCTCGTAGTCGGTGGCTTTGCGAACGGTAGGGAACAATACGAGTTCGCCCACTTGCATACTCACCTCGTAATGCTCTTTCTCGTAGCCAAAGCTACCTGCCATGCCGCAGCAGCCGCTTGGAATCAGTTCCACTTTATAGTTTTCGGGAAATTCGAGCAGTTTTTTGGTGGGCGTGAGGCTCGCCAATGCCTTTTGGTGGCAATGTCCATGCAGCTTTATTTTCTTTTCGGCTTTGGTAAACTGTTCTTTCTTGATGTTGCCCTTGTCGAGTTCCTTAGCTAGAAATTCATCTACCAAGAGGCAGTTTTTGGCCAATTTCATGGCATCGGCTTCTAGATTTTCTGGTACAAGAGAGGGATATTCGTCTCTAAAACTCAAAATACACGATGGTTCTATGCCAATTAAAGGTGTTTCGTCTGTAATCAGGTCTTTTAGCAACTCCACATTTTTGATGGCCAGTTTTTGGGCTTTTCTCACAAATCCTTTAGATAAAAATGTACGTCCACTTTCTTCATGTTTGGGAATAATCACTTCATAGCCCAATTTGTTGAGCAATTTCACGGTGGTGATGCCTATTTCTACATCGTTGAAATTGGTGAACTCATCGGCAAACAAGTAAATTTTGGATTTTGGATTTTGGATTTTGGATTGGTTGGCGTTTTTCTCAAACCAAGCTGTAAATGTGGTTTTGTGAAGGAGTGGGAACTGCCTTTTAGGGTGAATGCCCATCACCAGATTGGCGATGCTTCCGGTGAGTTTGTTGCTCATCAAAAAGTTATAAATCCCTGGAATTTTAGATGCTATTTGCATTGAGGGCACAAAATGACCTATCATATAGCTTCTAAATGACACACCATTGGCATCGTAATAATGTTGAGTAAACTCGGCTTTCATGGTGGCTACGTCCACGTTGCTGGGGCACTCGCTTTTGCAGCCCTTGCAGCTCAAACATAAACCATATACTTCCTTGATTTCCTTGTGGTCGAAGGCGTTTTTCTTAGGCGAATGGGTGAGAAATTCTCGTAAAATATTGGCTCTGGCTCGGGTGGTTTCTTTTTCGTTTTTGGTAGCCATGTAGCTGGGACACATCGTTCCGCCAATCACGGCACTTTTTCTACAGTCGCCACTGCCGTTGCACTTTTCGGCCATTCGCAAAATGCCATCTGTTTCTTTAAATTTGAACACCGTATCAAACTGGCGAGTTTCTTGGCCACTTTCGTAGCGAAGTTGCTCGTTCATTTTGGGCGTGTTCACTATTTTTCCGGGGTTGAAAATATGGTGAGGATCCCAGGTTTTTTTGATGTCCAAAAACAATTGATAATTCTTCTCGCCCACCATCTTGCGAACAAACTCGCCACGCACACGTCCATCGCCATGTTCCCCGCTCATAGAACCGCCATATTTTTTTACTAAAGTGGCTACATCGTCCGTAATTTTGAAAAATAGTTCACGATCTTCGGGTTTTTTCAAATCCAAAATGGGACGCAAGTGTAGTTCGCCATCACCAATGTGGGCATAGTATACACTGCTTTTGCCATATTTCGCCATGATTTGAGCAAATTCGGCTGCGAAAGCGGGTTGGTCTTCCACGGCAACGGCTGTGTCTTCTATACAGGCAACGGCTTTTGGGTCGCCCGGAACATTGGCCAATAAACCTAATCCTGCCTTACGTAAACTCCAAGCAGCACCAATTTCAGCATCCCATAATCTTGGAAAATGATAGCCAAAACCTTGTGAAACAAGCTCTTTTTCTAGTTCAAGAGCCAATTTTTCTATTTCTTCTTTGGTTTCTCTCGCCCATTCCACAATGATGACAGCCTTTGGCATGTCTTTGATGAAAAACATGTTTTTTTTCTGCTCTATGTTTTCCAAAGCTGCTTTCAGCACAATATCGTCAAGGAGTTCTACTGCACCGGGAGCATATTTTAAGGCAGTGATGGTGGCTTTGCAAGCCTCGTCTATTGAGTTTAAATGTACGGCTAAAGCTCCCTTTGTTTTGGGCGGAATGTCCACCAAGTTTAGCTTTATCTCTGTGGTAAAGGCCAATGTGCCCTCGCTGCCCGCCAATAATTTGGAGAAATTAAAAAGCCCCCCAGCCCCCGAAGGGGGTGTTGCTGCCGCATTATCTTTTTTCAACCAAGAGTAGTTTTCTTTAAATGTTAAGTAGGGCTTAAAGCCCCCTTCGGGGGGTTGGGGGCTGAATAACTCTGTATCAAGAAGTTCATCTACAGCAAAGCCCGTGTTTCGTCTTTTTATGTTTGGTTTAGGAAATTCTTTGATGATTTCTTGCTTGTTGTCTTCAAGCGATAAGATTTCTTTAATTTGTTGGTAAATATTTTCTTCGAGAGGCGAAACAGCCGTTTTCCCGATGCATTTATCCATAAACTCGTTTTGATTCATGGCTTTGAAAACGGTCTCGCTGCCATCGGCAAGCACGCAATTCAGCTCTAACACATGGTCTCTGGTGGTGCCATAAATCACAGAATGCGATCCACAAGAATTATTGCCCACCATGCCACCTATCATGCATCGGTTGCTGGTGCTGGTTTCCGGACCAAAAAACAAACCAAATGCTTCGAGATGCTTATTTAGTTCATCTAAAACCACACCGGGCTGCACACGCACCCATTTTTCTTCTTTATTTACCTCAATTATTTTGGTGAAATATTTAGAAACATCTACAATAATGCCGCTCCCAACCACTTGACCGGCCAATGAAGTGCCTGCAGTGCGTGGAATCACTGAAGTTTTGTGTTCGGTTGCAAAGTGAATCACTTTCTTGATGTCGTCCACCGACTTGGGGCGAACCACAGCTAAAGGTCTTTCTCTGTAAACCGAAGCATCGGTTGAATATAAAGTGAGGTGAACATTATCTAAGAAAACATCGCCTTCGATGCTTGATTTTAAACTTTCTAGTGCTTGTATGATATTCATGCTATGGCTACCGATTGTAGAGCGGCAAAGTTAGCAAGAAAGTACTTTTTATTTGCCTAGCATACCAAGCAAAGCTTAAAAAATTGGGGATGAAACAAAAAAGGGGCTCATTTGAGCCCCTTTTTTGTTAATAATCGTTTCCGGCATATTTTCGGAATATGTCTTCATACTTTCTAGACTCTTCGGTTAAGCCTTCCGATTTGGTAATCATGGCCAATTGATTGAGCACATATAGATTAGACTGGATTTCCATTTCGTTTCTGATATTGTTTTTCATATAGTAATTCAATTCTTCGTCTGCTCGCTTGCTCATGGTGTTGGCTATTTCCAAAGCCTTGGCCTTGTCGCCACATTTGATGAGAATAGACACGAACTGAGGGCTGGTGACATCATAAGGAATTGTTTTATCAGGAATCACTTCAAAGCAGCGGTTTATCACTTCTTTGGCTTTTTCTATCTGTCCTTGGTAATAAAGTTCTGTAGCCAATCTGTAAAACGAAAGCCTGGCATTGTATGGGAATCTGCGGTAGTTTTCATCGTAATACACATTGTCGCTGTTGAGATTTCTCCAAAACATACCGTTCATCATGCGGTCGTACATGATTTCGCTGTTTACAAAGCCCTGACTAGCTCCTTCTTCTTTAAAAGGCATAAATCTATATGCCAAGCCTTCCATTTGCATGTATTCTCTCAATCCCAAATAGTTTGAGTTTGAAAGTGTAGATGAAAAATAGATAGGTCGCTCCCAATTGGCGTTGTTGGCAATCATGTCTAAAATAATCAAATCTTTTTTCTCTAAAGCACCACGACCCATTCGCCACACAATTTGGGGCTGTATCATATCGGCTCTATCTTTAGGTATAAATGGTTGATTTTTTACGTTTTCTACATCTACGGGCAAAATAAATGTCTCTGAAGGCAGCGTAGCCAATTTAGAACCGCTGGCCGCCTGCACCATGATGGCAGGATTTTCTTCTTTCACCAATCGCACATACACAGGCAAACTGATTCCGTTTTTCCCTTGCGGATTTTCTACAAACGGTATGTAATCGTTTTTCCCTTGAATAAAATCTTCAAACTCCAACGAAATAGGCAACGGAGCCGACTCATAGGCTTGCATTTTCATTTGGCTAATGTACCAATCGGTATTTAACAAACTGAGATTGCACACACGCACATCGGTGCGGAAGCCTTCTACCTCTTGGGCATACCAGAGTGGGAATGTATCGTTGTCGCCACCCGTAAACAATATGGCATTTTTGGCGCAAGAGTTCAGCAAATTTTTGGCTGAATCCACGGAATGATAACGCTGTGAACGGTCGTGGTCGTCCCAACATTGCGAAGCCATCACCACAGGAATAGGCAAACAAAGTCCAAATGCTACAATGGGCTTCAAAATGTCTTTTTTCACTATTCCGCTCAAATAATCAATCACTTGCAGCACACCCAAACCTATCCAAATGGCAAAAGCATAAAATGAACCCACAAATATATAATCTCTCTCGCGAGGCTCGGTTGGCGGAGGGTTTAGGTAAACTATCAAAGCTATTCCGGTAAGGATAAAGAGCAATGACACTACCAAAAAATCTTTCTTGCTTTTTGCATATTGATAAATCACCCCAAATAAACCGAGCAATAGAGGCAACATAAAAAACTGATTTCTTGCTTTATTATTAGCCATAGATTCGGGCAATCCTGCCGTAGAATCCCAAGGACGAAGCCATCCCATGTCTTGAATATCACCTTCGCGTCCTGCAAAATTCCAAAGGAAATAGCGCCAATACATGTGCCCCAATTGATAGCGAATGAAAAATGTGATGTTATCTCCCATCGTAGGTTTGCGACCTGCGGGCTTGCCAGTCCAACGTGCATACTCATCGGCATGTCCCGGCTGCTTGCTGTGCATGCGAGGAAAAAGTATGTTGTGGCGCTCGTCAAATTTATTTTTTACTTTATAATCATAAATCTCATATTTCTCTTTGCCTTTTCTGTAAAGCGCCTCGCCCTGCTCTTGGTCCACAAGTTCGGCTGTGTACGATGGGCCATAAAGCAAAGGCCTGTCGCCATATTGTTCACGCTTGAGATACGACACAAAGCTCATCACATCTTCTGGGTTGTTTTCGTCAATAGGCGTGTTGTAGTTCGAGCGAATAAGCACTAACGCATAGGAGCTGTAGCCTATCAGCACAAATGCCAAGCCCAAAAGTGCGGTGTTCAAAAGTATTTTTTGGTTTTTGATTGAATAAATAATGCCATAAACCAATGCAGAAATGAGCATTACTATAAAAACAGTAATACCTGTGCCAAAAGGCAAACCAAAATTGTTGGTAAACAAAATCTCAAATTTACCTGCTATGCTAGGCAAGCCGGGAATAATAAAATTGTTAATCAAACCCACAATCGCCAAGCTGATGATGGTAGCTATGGCTGCGCCTTTCAAATTGGCTTTGTAGCGTTTGAAATAATAGATAAAACCCAGAGCCGGAATGGCCACCAAATTCAATAAATGGACTCCGATAGAAAGCCCCACCATGTAAGCAATGAGAAGAAGCCATTTGTCTGCACCTTCTTCATCGGCCACAGACTCCCATTTCAAGATGGCCCAGAACACAAATGCTGTGAAAAATGATGACATGGCATACACCTCGGCCTCTACGGCTGAAAACCAAAAAGTGTCTGAAAATGTAAATGCCAAGGCGCCTACAGTTCCGGCAGAAATAATAGAGAGTGTTTGCGCCAACGTAGGCTCATCTTTCGTAGGATTTTTCAACACCAGTTTTCTGGCAAGCAAAGTAATAGACCAAAACAAGAACAAAATAGTGGCAGAGCTGCTTAGTGCCGATGAAATATTGATCCAATAAGCCACCTTGCTGACGTCACCGCCAGCTAAAAATGAAAATAGCCTTCCTATCAGCAAAAACATAGGTGCTCCCGGAGGATGAGGCACTTGCAGTTTGTAGGCACAAGCGATGAATTCGCCACAATCCCAAAAACTTGCCGTAGGCTCTACAGTGAGGATATAGACCACCGATGCCAGAGCAAAAATCACTAAACCAGTGATGTTGTTAATTCTTTGATAAGAAAGCATTGAGTATAAATATAAAAAAGATGGTTAAAATAATTTCGTATGAAAAATACTTTGGGTTGAACGAGCGAAATTAACAAAAATTATCAATCATATTCTAATACTGAATGTGAGATACTTTAATAATGAAAAAATTTGACAATAATATGCCTATCGCATGATACTAAACTACTGAATAATTCAAACGTTAAGAAAGGAAGTGTATTAAGTTTAAATCCATGCCGTGAAATATAATTGAAGATTTGCGATGTCAATCTAAAAAAATAGGCTGTCTAAAAAAGACAGCCTATTTTCTTGGTTATTTTAATTTGGCCAATGCTTCTTTCAGCCTTTTGCAGCCTTCTATCAATTTTTCATCGGCTGCCGCATACGATATTCTTATACATCCCTCGTAGCCAAAAGCACTACCAGGTACCGTAGAAAGATAGGCAGTGTTTAGCAACCACATGCTCAAATCTTCCGAGTTGTTGATTTTCACATTGCCGTCCGATTTGCCAAAATAACTGCTCACATCAGGGAAAAAGTAAAATGCCCCTTTAGGATTATTCAATTTTAAGCCCGGAATTTCTTTTAAAAGACCATACATCAAATCTTTGCGTTTGGCAAAAGTTTTTGTCATTTCGAGCGAAGACTCTAATGGTCCGGTGATGCCTGCCAATGCTGCCTTTTGGGCAATAGAGCAAGTACCGGAAGTAATTTGGCTTTGCATTTTGTCTATGGCATCGGCAATGGTTTTGTTCGAAGCCGAGTAACCTACCCTCCAGCCTGTCATGGCATAGCCTTTTGAAAACCCGTTCACTGTTATCACTCTGTCTTTAATGGACTCTACCGAACCTATAGAGAAGTGTGGCTCTCCATAGTTGATATACTCATATATTTCATCGGCAATCACATATATATTCTCGTTTTGCTCCACCACTTTGGCTATCTCCAGCAATTCAGCTTTGCTGAAAACCGAACCTGTCGGGTTGCAGGGCGATGAAAACATAATCACTTTTGTACGGTCTGTAATGGCATTTTTCAAATCGTTGATGCTAGGTTTGTAGTCTGTGTCAAAACCTCCCACCAGTTCAACCACATCGCCTTCGTTCAGCTTCACCAATTCGGCATAGCTCACCCAATAGGGAGAATAGATGATTACCTCATCTCCCGGATTTATCAATACAGAAAGTGCATTGGCAAGTGCCTGTTTCGCTCCCGTGGAAACGATAATGTTTTCGGCTTTCCAGTCTATGTTGTTGTCTCTCTTTAGTTTTTCAGCTATTCCTTTGCGAAGTTCGGGGATACCGGCCACAGGCGTGTAGTACGAGAAGTTGTCCATGATGGCTTTTGCTCCGGCTTCTTTGATATGTTGAGGCGTGGCAAAATCGGGTTCGCCAAGTGTGAGGTTTACCACATTGTGGCCAGCATTGGCCAGTTCACGTGCTTTTTTTGACATAGCAATGGTAGCAGATTCTGCCAAGGCATTGATTCTGTCGGAAAGAATAGATGCTGTAAGAGTTGACATATAAATATTTTATGGATTGTTAGTTGCGAGTGCTTTGTAAAAAGCCTGCAAATTTAGAAAAGAATCGTGTGATGTGGAAATAATTAAACCATTATGGGATGAAAATATAATAAAGTAAAACGACCTTAATGTCTCTTAACTTCTTAATGGTCAAAAAAATAGCTAAACCATTAAGGAATGAAGATACTTTAAGCGAAACAACCCTAACAGTAAAATTTTTTCATCTTTATTTTATTATTCATATACTGACCAATATTTTCTACAAACACCCAAAATATTTACCTTCGCAGCATGATTGACAAGATAAAAGACATCACAGCACAGGTAGAAGCTGCTAAAATAGAGAACAAGCAGCAGTTGGAAGAATTCAGGCTTACTTTTTTGAGCAAGAAAGGCTTGATTTCCTCTCTTTTTGAAGATTTTAAAACCGTACCCAACGACCAGAAAAAAGCCCTAGGGGCGGAAATAAATAAATTGAAGCAATTGGCCGAAGCCAAGTTTGACGAGATTCAATCTGCGTTTGAAAACAGTGGTTCGGATGAAGCTGACCCTTTGCTAGATTTGACGTTGCCCACGGTTCCCAACCAAACAGGCACTCGACACCCGCTCTGGATTATTAAAAACAGAATTATAGAAATATTTGAGCGCATAGGTTTCACAGTGGCCGATGGACCTGAAATAGAAGACGATTGGCACAATTTCTCAGCCTTGAACTTTCCGGAAAACCATCCGGCACGCGAAATGCAAGACACATTTTTTATCCATAAAGGAGAAAAAGGAGCGAATGCCGATATTGCACTGCGCACGCACACCTCGTCTATCCAAGTGCGGGTGATGGAGAATCAAAAACCACCCATACGCATCTTAGCTCCGGGCAGGGTGTATCGCAACGAAGCCATTACGGCCCGTGCCCACTGCTTTTTTCATCAAGTGGAGGGGTTGTACATCAATGAAAATGTGAGCGTAGCCGACCTCAAACAAACATTACTGTATTTTGCCAAAGAAATGTTTGGCAAAGATGCGCAAATTCGCATGCGTCCGTCTTACTTTCCGTTCACAGAACCGAGTGTGGAAGTAGATGTAAGTTGCGAAATTTGCAAAGGCAAAGGCTGCAATGTGTGCAAACATTCGGGCTGGGTAGAAATAATGGGTGCGGGAATGGTAGACCCCAATGTGCTGGAAAGCTGCGGCATAGATTCAAAAAAATATACCGGTTTTGCCTTTGGCATGGGCATAGAGCGCATTACTATGCTCAAATACAATATCAAAGACCTGCGTTTGTTTTCAGAAAACGATGTACGCTTTCTCAAGCAGTTTCATGTATTGAGTTGATTTTCAGAAATCAGCGTTGTTTTTAGAAAGGAGTGCTACTATCTTTTGGTGCTCTTCTTTGAAGTATTTTCCTTCTTTTGCACCCAGTTGTTTCCATTTTGCTTCTATGTCTGTCACTCGATTTTCAGAAGCAGGGTGGGTGCTCAGAAACTCAGGAATGTAGGAGTCTTTTTGTTTATCGACCAATTTTTTAAAAAATCCACCCACCGCCCTAGGGTCGTAAGGGGTGCTGTACATGTAGGCCACAGCGTGTTCATCGGCTTCTTTTTCATCGGCACGGCTGAAGGTAAGTCCCAGCAGTTCTCTGGCTATTTCCACCAAAAAACTCACGTCTCCTCCAGTCATAAGGCCTATCATCAAACTCACGCCATATTGTGTAGCCATTCGCATGGTAGTGTGTCGGCAGTCGGCATGGGCTATTTCATGAGCCAATACTCCGGCAAGTTCTGCTTCCGAGTCTAAAAATTTGATGATTCCTGTGTATACATATATATATCCACCTGCCACACAAAAGGCGTTCAATACGCTGTCGTTGTCTATCACATGCAGTTTCCATACAAAATCATTTTTATACTTTATCTGGTCTGATTTCAATAGATTTTTTTTGATTTTGTGTAAATATTGATACACCTCTTTGTTTGACACACTGTCAAGCACCTTGCCCTGCATAGGGTTGTAGCTCATTTGGGCTGCAAATTGCTCACCTATTAGTTTATCTACTTCTATAGGAATAAAATTATTAATCCAAGAACAGCCTGCAATAAAAAAAAGCGATACAAATACCAATATCTTCTTTGCCATTATGAATTTATTGCCAATTTTTTCTTCAAAATTTCTATTTCTTTCATCAATTCCCTTTCTACATTTTTAGTATCACTTAAGTCTACCGACACTCCCAAAATATTGATTTTTTGGGTCATTTTGTTGTAAAAAGGAATCTTAGATGTTCGGAACACTTTGATTACACCATTGTCTAAAGTCAAATACTGTTCCGGGAAGTGAACAGGCACATTTTCTTGAACTATTTTCTTGTCCGACTCTCTGATGCGAGCCATTTCTTTGGCATCAATCACAAATTTGCTGTCGTCAAAGCCAATTATTTCAGATTTGGGAACATTGAAAATATCGGCTTCGGCCTTGTTTACCAACGTGTAGCGGCCTTTATCGTCTTTGATAAACACCGGAAACGGGATATTATCTATAATAATTTCCAATATTTCCGATTTTGTAAGTAGTTCGGTTTCCTTGCGCTGCATTTCCTCTTGTGTGGCCATCAACTCTTCCAAATTTTGCCTCATTTCTTCTTCTTGTGCCCTCATTTGCTCCGATTGCAGTTGCGACTGCTCATAAAGCAGCCTTGTGCGTTCATTTATTTTTAGGTTGTGAACTATAGAGGCTATGCTTTCACCAATTTTGTTCAGAAAATCGATTTTATAATCTTCCAACATATTAAAAGAAGCTATTTCAAGCACACCTTCTACATTTTCGTCCATTTTGAGCGGAATCAGTACCACGCAACTTGCCGTGGCTTCGCCTAGTCCGGAGGTGATGTGGACATAGTTTTGCGGAACTTTTTTTAATATGATAGGCTCTTTTTCCAAGAAGCATTGTCCCACGTTTCCATCGCCTATTTCTATCACCCTGTCCATGTGTTTTCTACGGTCGTAGGCGTAGGTTGCTTTGAGCTGCAACACTTGTCTATTCTCAAAGTCTTCTAATATAAAAAGTGCTCCTTGGTTCGTGCCCAAATATTTCACCAAAAATCCGGTGAGTTTGGCATACATGGTTTCTAAATTGTCGTTACTTCTGAGTATTTCAGAGGTTTGAGAAATACCGTCTGAAGCCCACTTTCTTTTTTTCTCTTCTTCGTGTGCGCGTTCTACTTCTTTTATGTACTCCTCGAGTTTTGACTGCGATTTTCGAAACTCATCGTTTTTTTCTTCCAGTGCAGCTATTACATCTCTGTTTTTCTCAAAAGCTTTTTCTGTATTGCTCAGTTGCACATACATGGCCGTGAACAAAGCCGTAAGGGCCAAAAAAACAGTAAAATAATTGTTACCTACCGTTTTAGCTGCTGTGTTGTCAAAAGGTATGTCTATAAATATATTAAGTTCACGCAAAAACAAAGTGACGAGTGCGCAAAACACAAAGCTGCTGATAAGCTGGGTTTTTTCTTTAAAAGAAAACACCATAAATGGTATGCTGCATGCTGTGTATACGATATACATGCTTCCTACCAAATAGTCATCGGGGCCTTGCGAAACCGCAGAATACAGAACAGAGGCCAGTATAATAGGGATAATGGCAATCAAAAAGCGTGCAGTTTCGAAAGAGCGTAAATAGTTAAGACCATATATCAAAAAACAAAAAGTAGAAAATGCCACAAAAAGCAACAAGACAGGACCCGGATATCCCTGCATGTAGGATTTAATGATATATATGACATCAATTATGAGTAATATGGCATTGAGCCTGTTTACCAACTCCGTTTTACTCTTTATTTCAGGCGAATCTTCTTGATTTAATCCTATTTCTGACAAATATTTTAGCATCAATCTTCTTTTTTAGGTTGTCACGATTAAAAATATTAATAATTCTATATTACTCAATAATATTTTTTACTAGAATAGACAAACTTCATATACCTTCGTGTAAGATTACTAATACAATATTTATCGTGACAAAGCTCAGTGTAAATATCAATAAGATAGCCACCTTGCGCAATGCGCGAGGCGCAAACAATCCCGATGTGTTAAAGGTAGCCCAAGATTGTGAACGTTTTGGAGCTCAGGGAATCACAGTTCATCCACGGCCCGATGAACGACACATCACCACCAAAGATGTATACGAGCTATATTCAACTATCACAACGGAATTTAATATAGAAGGCTATCCCGATCAGCGATATTTGCAACTGGTGCGCGATACAAAACCCGCTCAAGCCACGCTTGTGCCCGACCCGCCCAATGCCATTACTTCAAACACAGGGTGGAACACCAAAGAAAACCTTCATTTTTTAAAAGATATAGTTGCAGAACTAAAAAGCTATGGTTCAAGAGTTTCTATCTTTTTGAATCCTGACTCTGAGATGGTAGAATATGCCAAACTCACAGGCACAGACCGAATAGAACTTTACACAGAGCCTTATGCCACACACTTTCGTACCGACAAATTAAATGCCATCAAACCCTACATTACGGCTGCAAAAAAAGCAGAAGCCTTGGGTTTGGGCATAAATGCAGGCCATGATTTAGACTTACATAATTTGAACTTTTTGGTCACAAACATTCCATCTATTGCCGAAGTATCGATTGGCCATGCGCTGGTTTGCGATGCTTTGTATTTTGGCTTGGAAAACACCATTCAGATGTATCTGCGACAGTTGAAATAGAAATGCCAACTAATGTGGCAATTTATCTCTGTAGTATCCATAAGTAAAAGTGCCGGCCACTGCGGCAAGCAACAATACGACCGAAACCAAAAACCCCGCCCCTATTTGTGCATAGATAGGGCCGGGACATGCTCCGGTGAAAGCCCAGCCTATCCCAAATAAAAAGCTTCCGTAAACAAATCCTTTATTGAATTTTTTACCTTCTAACAGGATAGTTTCTCCCTCTACGGTTTTTATGTTGTATTTTCTGATGATGTATAGCGAAACCATGCCTACTGCTATGGCAGAACCAATGATGCCATACATGTGAAAAGACTGAAACCGAAACATTTCTTGGATTCTAAACCACGAAATGACTTCGGCCTTGGTGAGCACAAAGCCAAAGGCTGTGCCTGCTGCTATATATTTTATATTTTCTTTCATAATCTGTTTAAAAATTGATATTTAATCCTCCAGTAGAAACTTTTTGACCGATTTTCAAAATCAATGGCAGCAAAGCATGGGTAGCAAATAAACCTCCGGCAAAAAAGCATACCGTGGCTACCATAGAACTCCATTGCAAGTTTGAAATGCCGGTAATGGCATGGCCGGAAGTGCAGCCATTGCCCCAACGTGTGCCAAAACCTACCAAAAAACCTCCAACTACTATGAGGACAAAACCTCGAACGGTAAATAAACCTTTCCAAGAAAATATTTCCATAGGAAGCAAAGTATTGTATTTGTATATGCCCAATTGGAGCAAATCGCGTGTGGTTTCATACGAGATTTTTACTTTACCCGTATTGCCAAATACTATGTTGGCCAAAAATGCACCTAAGATGATGCCCCCAATAAAATAAAAATTCCAAGAGTCTTTTTTCCAATCGTAATTAAAGAATGGCACTTTGTTTGGAATACAAGAAGCACAAATGTGTTTCAAAGTAGAAGAAATGCCAAAGGGCTTATTTCCCAAAATAAGCAATGCAGGTACTACCAGTCCTATGAGAGGTCCGGCTACATACCACGGCCAAGGTTGATACAAAAACTTCATTTTCAGAATATTTTTTTGAAACTACGAAAAACAGATATTAAACATATAACGTTAAGCAAAACTATTGATATTGACAAACACCGTTTCAAGTCATTTCCAAGTTTTTAAATATTTATATTGCGAATATTCTCACATTGTTGCACATATAGCGTATTGCCACAGCCATCAATTTGTAATATAATATTTCTAAAATCGAATCGATTATTTATATTTTTGTGCAAAAGCTAAAAACAAATATACCTCCCAAGTGCAAAAAATTTATCTGGACAATGCAGCTACCACCCCGCTAGACCCATTGGTGCTGGATGCTATGTTGCCGTATATTTCAGGATTTTGGGGAAATCCATCGTCAATCCATGCTCATGGTCGCGAAACCCGGGCTGCGATAGAAAAAGCACGTAAAACGATAGCACAACTTTTACATACAAGCCCTGCCCAAATATTTTTTACTTCGGGGGGAACAGAAGCCGATAATATGGCCCTGAAAGGTGCGGTAGAAAGCTACCATATAAAACATGCGATATCGACAGCTATAGAACACCATGCAGTGCTGCACACCCTAGAGTACTTACAAAAACAAGGGAAAATACAACTGCATTTTCTCGGTTTGGACGAAAAGGGTTGTTTTAAAATGAGCGAACTTGAAGAACTGCTCAAAAAATACCCCAACGCATTGGTATCGCTCATGCATGGGAATAATGAGATTGGCAATTTGTTGGATATAGATGCCGTGGGCGAACTTTGTCAAAGCCATGGTGCTTTGTTTCACAGCGACACTGTTCAAACGATGGGCCATTATCCACATCATTTGCAAAAAACAAAAGTTGATTTTATCGTAGGAACAGCACACAAATTTCATGGGCCTAAAGGTGCAGGATTTATATATGTGAGAGAAGGGCAAAAGATTCCACCCTATATTCATGGCGGAGCTCAAGAGCGAAATATGAGAGGAGGCACAGAAAATATTGCTGCCATCATAGGCCTCGCAAAAGCTTTAGAACTCGCTTATGAGCGCATGGAAGCAGACAAAACACACATTTTAGCTCTTAAAAACCAAATGATAGCAGGGCTCAAAAGTATGTTTCCCGATATTATTTTCAATGGACTGTCGGGCGATATAAATCTAAGCCTCTACACAGTACTCAGTGTGCTATTTCCCAAAACTGAAATTGCCGAGATGTTGCTTTTCAATTTGGACATAAACAAAATATCGGTTTCGGGTGGAAGTGCTTGCACCAGCGGTTCGCTTGTGGGCTCACATGTGCTCAATGCACTCTATGGTCCGCTTGACGAGCGTCCTGCAGTGCGTTTTTCATTCAGCAGAAACAATACCAAAGAAGAAATAGATTTTACATTGTCTACCATAAAGAAATTGTTTGAAAAATAATGAGGTTAAAAAACTTAACTTTTGTGTGTTTATTTGTTTCAGTGTCTACAATTGCACAAAAAATTGTAGTCTTAGGTTCATCGGTAGCCGAAGGTGCGGGTGCCAGCTGTACAGACAGTTCGTGGGTGGGAAGGCTCAAGCAATATTTTAAAGATAAAAAAGAAGTGATAAACCTTGCCAAAAGCGATTACACCACTTACCAAATGTTGCCTCATGGCACTGTGTGCCCCACAGATAGACCCAAAATTGACTCTGCAAGAAATATTACCACTGCCTTAGCCCTGTCTCCGGAGATACTCATCATAGCCATGACAACCAATGATATATCACTTGGCTATGGCATCAATGAGTATTTTAGAAATTTGGATATAGCCATCAACGAAGCCAAACGTAACAAAGTAAAACATATATACATTGCCACATCTGTACCCAATGGCAATGCCAATGACAATAAAAGACACCTGCTATTTGACCAAAGAAACATTATCATAAAAAAATATCCATTTGCCATAGACATTTGGGGCATTTTGGAGGGCGATGGATTCAAACCCAAAAAAGAAACAAATTCGGGCGACAACCTTCATCCCAACAATGCTGGGCATAGGCTTATTTTTGAAGAGGTGTTAAAGTCGATTTTAGCAACAAGCAATCCATAATTTGCGCAACCGTTTGTCTTTGTTGCGCAAGGCATTTTTACTCCAAATTGTATCTTTCAAAGATTAAATTGATTGTTTTTGATATTATTATTTTACAGATTTGGGTCATAAAAAATGTGCTCATATCATGAAAAAGACTATTTTACTACAAACACTACTCTTCACACTCCTCGCTTCACAATTTTCATTTTCACAACCCAAAACTATAGCAGAAAGGCTCAAATGGTGGCAAGAGGCACGGTTTGGCATGTTCATTCATTTTGGCATATATGCCATTCACGGCAAGGGAGAATGGATGAGGCATGATGAAAAGGTGAGCAATGAACAATACCAGCCTTATGTTGAAAGTTTTAATCCCGTGGACTACAACCCCAAAGAGTGGGCCAAGCACCCGTAGTACTTTGATGGTACATAACGATAAAGTGATAGCCAAAGCCTACAACCAAGTGCAAAGACTCAA
>ERZ1066116.79-NODE-79-length-65396-cov-13.624860_pt1 | contig 65396 bp, 57 predicted proteins | sample MGYA00382763_ERZ1066116 | MGnify/ENA primary metagenome ERZ1066116 (study PRJEB33369, sample SAMEA5778346) | biofilm metagenome | biome: Industrial cooling water; feature: Water cooling tower basin; material: Biofilm | place: United Arab Emirates | collected...
ATTCAGGAGGGCCGTTTATTAATAGTTTTAGCTTTCATACTCCCATACGCTCAAAAAACTTAGCTGTGGGTGCAAAGGCTATGAACGACTATTTTATGCCTGTAAATTTTTCAGGAATTTCCGGAACTATTGCCTACCAATATAAAAGACCGGATTTCACCCTATCGGCAGGGATTGAGGTGGGAGTTCTCACAAGGGTAATGGACTATAGCAATCTAATACGTGCCGACCAACAAGACCCTACTTTGGATAGCAAAGGATATGTTTATGGCAACTCATATACACCCGATGTGAGCGCAGGGTTATATTTTAGCCATGTGAAAGGATTTTATGGGGGATATTCCAGTATTCATCTTATTCCATTTGTGTATGGAAATAACCTTGGTTACAAACGAGACAAATACAATACCTTAGAAAGACATCACTTTTTTATGGCTGGCTATAAGCATTATTTTAACAACGATATTTACCTTGAGCCTTCTATATTGTTTAAAATGTCGGAGTCTGTAGGTCGTCAATTTGATATATCACTTTACGCTTCTTTTAGAAACTATGTGGGTTTTGGAGCATTGTACAGACCAAATAATTCATTTGCACCTTTTTTAAAAGTTACTTTTTTGCAATCAATTCATGTGGCATACTGCTACGATATGAGTTTGACATTGTTAAACCGCTATGCTGGTCCTACTCATGAATTGATGTTGAAATACACACTTCCTTTGAAACCCCAATTTAAAAATATTGAAATAGACCCCAGATATTATTAATAATGAATGCCAATATGTTTAGATACCTATTTTTTATTTTGTTTCTATTGGGAGTAGTAAGTGCCGAAGCTCAGTATTATATGGCAAAGGGCGATAATTATTTCTACCAAAATAATTTTGCTAAAGCCATTGAGTTTTTTCAGAAAGAGACTGATAATAGAGATTCTTTGCTGAGGGTAGAGGCTATGGAAAAATTAGCAGCCGCCTACAGCAAAAATAATCAACCCCATTTGGCTTTGGCTTGGTATAAAAATCTATATATAGGTGATAAAGATAATCCCAAGAGGCTTAAAGAATATGCTTTGGCATATAAAAATGTTGGCAATTATAAATCAGCAAAAAAATATTTTAAAAAGTATGAACTATTAAATCCGGATGACTCTCAAGCAGCTTCTTATGCCGCCTCGTGCGATTCGGCTATGCTATGGATAGAGCAGTATATGCATGGAATTGAGGTGAAGGAAATGAAATTTATGAATACACCTAAAAGAGATTTTTCGCCTGCATTATATAAAAAAGAGGTGGTTTTTAACTCTTCTAGAGACAATTCTTTGGCTGAAAGCGGACATGGAAAGTATTCTATCAGTTATTTGGATTTTTATACATCAAAAATAGACCAGTCGCTTGCACTTAAGAAACAGCCAATCCCGGTTCATTTCACAGGATTAAATTCATCTGCCAACGAAGGTCCCGCCACTTTTGCCTTCGATGACAAGATTATGTTTTTCACACGTTCAGTGAAAGGGGTGAAGGCGGAAGGGAAAAAAATCAATCATTTGAACATCTTTTATAGAAAAAAGGAAGGGAATAGCTGGGGAGAAGCTAAAAATGATTTGCCGTTCAATAGTAATCTTTATTCTTGCGGGCATCCGGCTCTGAGTCCTGATGGAGAAATTTTATTCTTTTTTAGTGATAAGACTGATACGTTGGGAGAGTCGAAAGGAGGTGCTGATTTATATTATTCCAGATGGGAAAACGGGCAGTGGAGCAGCGCAATAAATTTAGGAAGTGAAATAAATACGGCAGGAAATGAGCTTTTCCCAACCCTTTCCAGCGATGGAAGTACGCTTTATTTCGCATCAAATGGGCATATTGGTTTAGGAGGACTAGATATTTATGCATCGGATTTTGATTCTAAAAGGATGACATTTTCAAGGCCTAGGAACTTGAAAATGCCAATAAACTCTTTTTATGATGATTTTTCATTTCTTGAATACCTGAACAACAATAAAGGTTTTTTCACTTCAAACCGCCCAAAAGGTAGCGGAAACGATGATATTTATTCTTTTGCAAAAATAAAGTCTGATATATTCGTAGCAGAAGATACCATGCTTTTGGAAGATAGAAAATTATTTGACGAAATGGAGTTTAGGTGCATTGACAAAGACAGCAGCTACATAAATCTTAATAAAAATAATGCAGGTTTTGTATTTACCAAGCTGAAAGACAGCCTGCATTATGAAGTCGCTTTTGAAAAAGATGGGGAGCTTTATAATATTGTGCATTTAAAAAATCGCTTTAAGAAAGGAAAAACTAAATTCAAACTTGATATTAAGGCCAATATAAATCCCACAGATGTTCATATCAGACTTACAGACGGATTTACTGTTTGGCAAAACGAAAAAGTATATATCTATAAGGATAAAGTACTGATAGACACCGCTATTAGCAATAAAGATGGCTTGGTGGATTATTTTATAGAACCTCATCATCCCTATACATTTTTGGTGATTGACTCTGGATTTGTCCAAGCCGCTACTTCTAAAATCCTTAAAGGAGTGGTTTGGGGAAACAATGCAGCCATTGCAGACGCTAAAATTAGGCTTAATGTAAATGAAGGTGTGTTTGATGAAGAGTTGTTTACTGATTCTAGTGGCTCGTTTAAAAGTTTGATTGATATTAAACCATCATACACCCTTCAAGTGTCTTCTTACGGTTTTTATAGTGTAGACACCACTCTCGCATTTAATCAAGAGAAAAAATGGGGAGATACCCTTTTCGCAAATATTTATTTGCAGCCAAAGCCTGTGATGGAGATTAGTTCACTGCTACTTTATAAAAATACCCCTGTAGCCGATGCAGAAATAGTATTATTAAAAGACAATAGAATAGTGGCAACTGCCACATCGGACAAGCAAGGCAAATATAAGTTGAAGATAAATCCCGATGAAGAATATAACATAGCAGTGACAAAGCAAGGCTTTTTCTTGACAGATACCATTGTAAAAATAGCTGTTGACACGAAAGACAATACAACGAAGCCGCTCCCGATTAAAATGCAAAAATTAGAGAAAAACAAGACGCTCAATATTGCCAATATTTACTTTGATTACAACTCTTTTGCTATTAATGCTAAATCGAAAGTTTCTATCCAAAAAATTGCACGTTTTATGAAAACCAATCCACAAGTATTGTTAGAGTTGAGTTCTCATACCGATGTGAGAGGAAATGACAATTACAATTTGATATTATCACAAAAGCGCTCCGAGGCGGCTACGCAATATTTGTTTTCACTAGGTATACCTACTTATAGTGTAATCCCCAAAGGCTATGGCGAAACCATGCCACTTGTGAAAAATGCTACCACAGAAGAAGAACACGCAAAAAACAGACGTACACAGATAAAAATAGTGGATTTCATAGATACAGCAGACATAGACATAACCTACAGGGTACATGTCGCCACTTTGGATAGAGGTTTGGCAAAAAACCATCCTGTTTTTTCCAAACTTCCTGATTTAAAACTCACCAGAACCACCAAAAATTATATGTATTTTTTAGGCCCTTTTAAAGAGATTTCAGAAGCTGAAGAAATGCTAAACAGTGCAGAAGATGCTGGTTTCTCTACATGCTTTATTGAGAAGCTAAACAATGGAATATTGATTGAAAAGATTGATTAAATATTTATATTCTAACATGAAAAATAAAGTAGCAATTCTATTTTTTTGTATTATAATTTCGGCCTGTAAAGAACGCTTGGAAAGCGACCCCGGTGTGAACATTACTAAATTTAAAGGTTGCAGAGTAGAACGCATAGAGATAGAAAGCAAAACTTCTATTGTCGACTCTCTAGGAACTTTTGATATTGAGAGTCTATCAAAAAGCTTTTTTAAATACGATGAATTTGGACGCTTTTTGTCTCAAAAAATATACTCAAATATAGCTAGTGATACATTGGCTCCGGAAATGGAAATTTCTGTTACGTACGATGATAAAGGCAGGCCTGCAACCGGAAAAATTGAAAATTTCATCCAAAAAGCGATAACGGATATGAATTACTTTTACTCGAATGTGGGTTTGATGAATAAATTTACTCTTCAATACATTGAATTAATTTCAAATAGCAAAATCTTTATTGACGCTAATATATTTTATTATGAAGGAGGACGGGTTTCAAAAATTGTTTTCACGTCCAGAAAAGATTCCTCCGATTATAATTTAGATGCAACAAGTGTGTTCTCTTATGATGAGAAAGGCAACAGAGTGGTAGATACTAATTTTGTATACTATAATAGTGGCTCGAGTTACACTTTTGTTTATAAAAATATTTATGACAACACTAAAAATTATTTCTCCGGACTTGCTAAAGTTCCTTATAATGGAGGGCTAGGCTTTAGTACTGAATTCTTGTCAGAAAATAACCTTGTTTCAACTGAAATTATTTACAGTGAAGGAAATAAAAACCCTTCTTCGAACAACACACTAAATGTAAAAGAATTAAATATGATAAAATCCGATTTTTCGTATACTCTAAATGAAAGAAATCTCATAGATATGAAGAAGACAATTACTGTGCTTACTATCGCTGGTTATAATACATTTTTTTCACAAACGGACAGGTTTTTTTATGAGTGTATAGAATGAAATGTTCTTATTTCACATATTTTTATGGAAAAATGTGAAGTTTGAGAACATTTATTGGTTTGTATATTCTTTTGTTTATTTTTCATGTAGCTTCATCCCAAGTTGATATTTCATACCTCAAACGCCAAGCAGACCTTAAATTCAAAAATGGCGAATATTATGAGGCCATGCCCGACTTTGAGAAGCTGGCCATAGAAAACCCTAAGAACGATGAGTTTGCATACAAATATGGTGTATGTGTAGCAGAAGCTGGCAAGAATAAACAAAAAGCATTGCCGTTTTTAAAAAGTAGTTTGAAGGGAGGCTATTCAAAAGCAGCTTTTTTTGTGGGGAAAATTTATTTTTACACCATGACATTTGACAGTGCCCATCACTACCTCAATTTGTATGTAAAACAACCCAATTTGACGGAAAAAGAGCAATCTGATGCTCAGAAATGGCTCGACAAACTATTCGATGCTATGCTTTTGATGAATGATACCTCTAAAATTATCGTTTCAAATCTTGGTTCAGAAATAAATTCCCCATTTCCCGAATATGCGCCTGTGGTTAGCAGTAGCCACGATGTTTTGTATTTCACATCAAGAAGAGAGGGTACAAAAGGCGCTAAAAAAGATGAAAACGGGCAATATTATGAAGATATTTATGTGTCTAAAATAGTGGATTCAATCCCCCAAATGGCAGAAAATTCAGGAACTGACATAAACTCTAAAGAACACGATGCTTCATTGGCACTTTCTGCGGATGGCAATACATTAATTTTTTACCGTACAGACCCCTATTCCGGAGCAGGAGATTTTTATTTTTCCACAAAAGACAATGAGAAATGGAGTTTTCCTATCAAATTGGGTTTGAATATTAACTCTGAGCATTCGGAAACGTCTGCAAGCATTTCTGCTGATGGGAATACGCTATATTTTACATCAGATCGACCGGGTGGCTATGGCGGACTTGATATTTACAAAAGCCAGAGAGGCAAAAACGGTGTTTGGGGCAAAGCACAAAATTTAGGAGCAAATGTAAATACAAAATATGATGAAGAAAGCCCTTTTATATCGGCAGACGAGGCCACATTGTATTTTAGTTCAAAAGGCCAAGAAGTGAATATGGGTGGTTTTGACATATATGCCAGTAAAAAAACCGGTAATGGTTGGTCAAAAGCCCAAAATATGGGCTATCCACTAAATTCTGTGGTTGATGATTTGTATTTTTCTACTACGGCCAACGGGAGAATAGCCTATTTTACAAGCAATCGTGCCGATTCTTATGGTGATTTGGATATATACAAAGCGCAAATGCCTCAAGCTAATGTATGCGCACTCATGATGAAAGGCTATGTGAGAAACCCTGCCAATGAACCAGTAAAGGCAACGATAGAAATTATAGACAGAGTATCATCAAAAACATTATTTAAAACCAATTCGGAGAGTAGTTCCGGGGCTTATACTATTATATTGCCTTGTAAAAAAGAGCTAAAAATAGTTTTTGAAAAAGGAGGAAGTTCGGCCATAGAGATTGTAGAAGCCCAAGAAACAGGGTATAAAGAAGTGTTTAAAATAATAGAGTTGAATGAATAAGGAATTTATGCAACGCGCCATAGCGCTTTCAGAAATTGGCAGTAAAGAAGGGAAAGGAGGTCCATTTGGCTGCGTGGTAGTAAAAGATGGTAAAATAGTAGGGGAGGGACACAACCAAGTGACCTCCACCAACGACCCTACTGCCCATGCAGAAGTGGTCGCTATAAGAAATGCCTGCTTGAATTTAAAAACTTTTCAACTGGAAGGTTGCGAAATCTATACTTCATGCGAGCCTTGCCCCATGTGTTTGGGGGCTATTTATTGGGCTAGACCACAGGTAGTTTACTATGCTAATACCAAAGCCGATGCGGCAGCCATTGGCTTCGATGATTATTTCATTTACCAAGAACTAGAAACTGAATATTCTCAAAGAAAAATACCTTTTATTCAAATGGAAAGAGAGGCTGCTCAACAGGCATTTTTATTTTGGTCGCAAAACGATAATAAAGTTAATTACTAGTTTAGCAGTTCAATCGCTTTTTCTATACTTTCAGTTGGAAGTTTACACGTGCGATTTTCGCATATATAAATCTTTGTATTGTTTTGGGTGCTTCTATCTATTAATAGTGAAAGATTGCTTTGTTGTTGGGTTCCCGCAAAAAAAGCATTGGGTAAATAGTTTTTATCAAGTTCTTTTCTAAAGTCAAAGCATTTATCGCCTGAAATGGCTATTTCCTTGACTGGAAACGCCAATATTGCCGCCAAACGCCCCCAATTAGCCAAATAACCAGACTCATTTTCCAACAAATTCAACACTTTTGACAACATACGTTCTGCCAACTCTATGTAAAATTTATTATCAAAATATACACCTAGTTTGTATAGATTTAATGCCATAGCAGAATTTGAGGAGGGAATCACATTGTCAAACACTTCTTTTTTGCGGGCTATGAGCTGCTCTGCATCTTTATCGGTGAAGAAGAAAAACACTTCGTCTTTGTCAATAAAGTTTTTTAGCACATATTGTGTTAGTTGATTGGCTTCTTCTAGCCATTTTTCATCAAATGTAGCTTGGTAAAGATTAATAAATGCTTCAATCACAAAGGCATAATCTTCTAAAAATCCTGTAATTGAAGCTTTCCCATCTTTGTAGGAGTGATACAATTCGCCCGTGGTTTTATTTTTTAGTTTTTCCAATATAAAAGAAGCATTTCCAAGAGCAAAAGATAAATATTCCTCATTACCCAAAGCTCGATAAGCATCAATTAATCCGTTGAGCATGAGTCCGTTCCATGAGGTGAGTATTTTATCGTCCAGTCCGGGACGTACACGGCTGTTGCGAGCTTCCAGGAGCGTTTTTTTCCAGTTTTGTAATGAGATTTCAAATGTTTTGTAATCAATTTTGTTTGCTTCGCAATAGTTTAGAGGGTTTGCCTCTGCGAATAGTATATTATTGCCATGTTCCCAATTTCCTTCTGCTTTTATATTGAAATAATGTGCAAAAGTATCCCAATCTTTTTCGTCAATCAGTTCTTTTAATGCTGTTTCTGTCCACACATAAAACTTGCCTTCTTCACCCTCTGAATCTGCATCAAGCGCAGAAAAAAAGCCGTTTTCGGGCGATCTTAATTCTCTTTTGATGAAATTGATAGTGTCTTCTATCACTGTTTTAAACAGCGGGTGGTGGCTGATTCGGTATGCATCGGCATAGAGGCTCAATAGTTGACCATTATCATAAAGCATTTTCTCAAAATGAGGCAAAAACCATTCACTATCGGTAGAATATCGGGCAAATCCGCCTCCCACGGCATCGTAAAGTCCGCCTAGAGCCATTCTTTCGAGTGTAAACAAGGCATGATTTCCCGCATCTTCTATTCCCACCAATTTATCTATCATCAATAAATAGCTATAAATAGAAGGCATTGGGAATTTAGGCGCACGGTTCATTCCACCCCATTCTCGGTCGAAGTTTTTTGCAAGATTTTCATACGATTTTTTGAGCGTATCGATAGAAACGCTGTTTTCTGCATCTTTTAGTGCATATTTTTCAATTTCGCTTCTGTTGAGGCTTCTCACAAAGCTTTGAGCCGATTCATCTATCTGCGAGCGATGGTTTTTAAAAGCATTGGCTATTTGTGAAAGTATGCTTTGCCACTGTTGGGGTGGAAAATATGTGCCACCGTAAAAGGGCTCAGTAGCCGGAGTGAGAAATACATTTAACGGCCAACCGCCCCTCAAACCCATGCTGTGAATCGAATCCATATAAATTTGATCAATATCCGGCCGCTCTTCACGGTCTACTTTGATACAAACAAAATGCTCATTCATAATTTTGGCCAAAGTAGGATTTTCAAAGCATTCACGTTCCATTACGTGACACCAATGGCAGGCCGAATAGCCGATACTTACTATGATGGGCTTATCTTCGGATTGTGCTTTATTTAGTGCCTCTTCGCCCCAAGGAAACCAATCTACCGGATTGTGGGCATGCTGTTGTAAATAGGGGCTGGAAGCATTAATAAGTCGGTTGGCCATTTTTATATTAGTTTTTTTACTATCGTGCTATGTTTTGTCAAAAGTATACAATGATTTTCATCAATACATTGTTTTTCTATATGTATGTATAGTTTAGGGACATGCGTAAAAACATATGTAAAGATTTTTTGTATTTTAGCATAGTTTTATCTATAAACTCACTATAAACCCCTTTTTTATGAAAATTTTGAAGTATTTAGCTTATGGACTTGGTGCTGTGCTTGTGATTTTTTGCATAGCGCCTGTGGCTTTGCCCAATAAATATGTGGTAGAGCGTAGTATCGAAATTAACAAATCGGCCGATTCGGTTTACTTGGCTGTAGCAGATTTTAATTCATATCTGAAGTGGAATCCTTGGACTCAGATGGAGCCTACGGCAAACAACACCATAGAAGGCGCTCCTGCCACCGTGGGTAGCAAATGGTCTTGGGAAGGAAAAGAAGTCGGTAAAGGTGGACTTACTATCTTGGCTCTCGAACCCGGGAAATCGATACAGTCTAGTTTGGTCTTTATTGAACCCATGCAATCTCAAGCCTCTGACTCATGGAAATTTGAAGCTACACCTCAAGGCACTACCAAAGTGACATGGCACAACGAAGGTGGTTTTGGTTATTTCGACAGATATTTTGGATTGATGCTTGATGGCATGCTTGGCGGACAGTTTGAGACCGGCCTCAAAAACCTTAAAAGCCTCTGTGAGACGGGCAAAGCATATTAAAACAAAAACGGGTCGATAGATATTTAACTTATCGACCCGTAGTTTTTATAATTATTAAGGATTATTTCCTTCTTTTCATTGCTTTTTCGGCAGCTTCTACAATGTTTGCCGCTTTTAAGCCATATTTTTCAAGCAATTGGTCGGGAGTTCCACTTTCGCCAAAGGTATCTTTCGTTCCTATAAACTCCTGTGGAGCAGGGAATTGCGTGGAAAGCACATGAGCTACACTTTCGCCCAAACCACCCAAAATATTATGTTCTTCGGCAGTAACCACACAGCCTGTTTTCCTTACAGATTTGAGAATGGCATCTACATCTAACGGTTTTATGGTGTGAATATTGATGATTTCAGCATCTATCCCCTTGCTTTCTAGTATTTCTCCTGCTTGAATGGCTTCCCACACCATGTGGCCGGTGGCTATGATGGTTACATCTTTTCCTTCGTTTACCATCCAAGCCTTTCCGATTTCAAATTTTTGATTGGCATCCGTGTACACAGGCACTACCGGACGACCAAAACGCAGATAAGCAGGACCTTCGTGTTGAGCAAGGGCTATTGTTGCTGCTTTGGTTTGGTTATAGTCACAAGTATTGATTACCGTCATACCGGGGAGCATTTTCATTAAGCCTAAATCTTCTAAAATTTGGTGAGTAGCCCCGTCTTCGCCAAGCGTTAAACCTGCATGTGAACAGGCTATTTTCACGTTTTTATGCGAATATGCCACCGATTGACGAATTTGGTCATACACGCGGCCGGTACCGAAATTAGCAAAAGTGGTAGCATAAGGAATTTTACCACCTATGGTCAAGCCCGCAGCCAAACCTATCATGTTGGCCTCGGCTATTCCCGTTTGGATAAAACGTTCAGGATTTTCTTTTTGAAAAACTTCCAGTTTCAGTGAACCTGTCAAGTCAGCACACAGTGCCACTACATTTGGGTTTGTTCTTCCCAGTTCTGTCATGGCATCGCCAAAACCCGAACGTGTATCTTTCTTTTCTGTAAATGTGTATTTTTTCATAATTAACTAGCTTTCAACCCCGAAGAAAGCTTTTTACTTTATTCTATTTTATAAGGGTTATGTGGTTGTGTTTTTCTGTTTACTTATAAATGATTTTTTAAAAATTATACTATCTATAACTTTCTCTTTCTTCAATTAAACCGTCAGAGACTTGTAAAGTGCCATATTTGTTCTTAATATATTTATTTGATTTCATAAAACCCCACTCCTTTTTCTCGTTTTTACTTTCCGAAACAGACACTTCATAGGTTACTACCACCTCATCCCCATTTTTTAATCCGGGCTTTGAGTTTAATACTATTACTCTATTGTTAAATGTGCCTTTTAATGTTGCTAACATGGTTTTTTACATTTACCTGATTCTAAGCTGCTTATTAGTTAATACACAAAAGTGATTTTGCATCTTTTCAAAGTTTTCAATAATTGTCTCGATTACTAACTTAATTTTTTCTTCTCTATCCATATCGCCTAGCCTAATAAGCAAAATTCCATTATGACTTAAATTATTTTTATAAATCAGTTCTCCAAAATCTTTATCATTTGTAATTAAAAAGCATTCTCCAAAACTAGCACTACTTAAGACATCGAAATCACTAATACTTGGTAAAGATTCTAAAATAGAAAAAATGTCAAAATTTTTTTCTCTTAATATTTTGACAATATCATAGTCTATATTTTCATCGGCAATAATTTTATGAAGCTTTTGCATATAGTCTTTCATATCTTACTGAATCTGCAGCAAAAGCCAAACACGCTTGAATTGCTTCCTTTGTCACTCTAGGGTACGCAGATAAAATATCTTCAAAGGAATAATTGCTAGCCAGATTTTCCAAAATCAAATCTACGCCTATTCTAGTTCCTTTGATGGCGGGTTTTCCGCAGATAACCCCCGGAGTAGAAACAATATAATCTTCCCAGTTTACCATGTCTATTAACTTTTAAGATTTCATATTCTTTTAGTTTCAATAAATACTCTATCAGGGTCAAAATCTACTTCATCATACCAAGATATTGTTCCAAACATAGCTTTTACACCATTAAAGTACGATAGTTCTTGTAGTTTTTTAAAAACAGTACCTGCATTTAGATATGGCTTTACATCAAAAATACCTTCTTCTCCATTTTTAAATTTTACTTTAACCTTGTAATCTGGAAATGGTTTTGCATCAACGACTCTCGGTGCTATATACATTAGTTCCACTTATTTAACCCAAATTCAAAATAATAACCTATATAAAAACGATTTCAAAGTTTTAATAGTTTCTTGAAAAGCATTTTCACTACTCATATATTTCTCTCCTTTGGGGTTGGGGGCTTTTAATAATCCCCCAAAGTTTCCTCCAGCTGCTCTAGGGCTTTGGCTGCTTGCTCATCGTTTGGAGCGTTGCCATGCCATTTGTGTGTGCCCATCATGTAGTCTACTCCCATTCCCATTTCTGTTTTCATGATGATGCAAGTAGGCTTGCCTGTGCCCTTATTTTTTTGAGCTTGAAGAATGGTTTTTTCCAAATCGTCAAAATTGTTGCCATCGCAGCTTAATACTGTCCAGCCGAAAGCTTCGTATTTCTTTCCTAAATCCAATAAGCTCAAGACTTGATTGGTGCTGCCGTCAATTTGTTGTCCGTTGTAATCTACAAAGGCGATGAGGTTATCCAATTTATTATGCGGGGCAAACATGGCTGCTTCCCACACTTGGCCTTCTTGCTGCTCGCCATCGCCCATGAGACAATATACAAAACGCTCGTCTTTATTTAATTTTTTAGCTATGGCAGTTCCTGCTGCTACTGAAAGTCCTTGTCCAAGCGAACCGGAAGCCATTCTGATACCCGGCAAATGCTCATGTGGCGTAGGGTGGCCTTGCAAACGTGAATTGATTTTACGGTGAGTACCCAGTTCTTTCACATCAAAATAACCGTAACGAGCCAAAGTGCTATAAAACACCGCAGAAATATGCCCATTGGATAGGTAAAAAACATCTTCGCCCACACCATCCATGTTGAAGTTTTTGTCATGTTTCATCAATTTGAAATAGAGCAATACAAAAAGCTCTGTGCAACCCAAAGCACCGCCCGGATGCCCACCTTTAGCTCCGTGAACCATGCGAATAATATCTCTACGCACCTGCGAAGCTACTTTCTTTAAATCTGTCATTATTATTAAAATACTAAATTGAAAAATTTGATAATTGCTGAATATTTTGGCAAAAGTAAAGCCAAATAAGGATTATGAAAAATTTAAAATAAAAACTACCCGAAAATAAGCATATCCCTACCTTTGCTTTAGAAAATAGAAACTATAAAAATGACATTGAATAATCATAAATCAGGGTTTGTGGCCATAGTGGGGAAGCCAAATGCAGGAAAATCTACTTTGTTAAATGCTTTTTTGGGCGAAAAACTTTCAATCGTGACCCCAAAGGCACAAACCACACGCCACCGGATCTTAGGAATTTTAAATGATGAAAATTTTCAAATTGTGTTTTCCGACACTCCGGGCATTATAAAGCCTAAATATGAGCTTCAAAAATCGATGATGAAATTTGTGAGCTATTCTCTGGAAGATGCTGACTTAATTATATGCGTGGTGGATGCCAACGATGCCGAAAACCCTGACGAGGATACCTTAAGCGGAATAGGAAAAATACAAGCACTCAAAATATTAGTGATAAATAAAATAGACATCAGTACCGAAACTCAAGTATCTGAAAAGCAAGCTTGGGGCCAAAAAGTAGGTTTTTTCAAAGAAATAATTCAAATTTCCGCACTTACAAAAATTAATGTTAATCAGCTTTTAAATTCTATTGTAGGCTACCTACCTGAGCATCCGGCTTACTATGACAAAGAAGATTTGAGCGATAGAACGGAGCGTTTTTTTGCCGCAGAAATCATCAGAGAAAAGATATTTCTTAACTATCAACAAGAAATTCCATATAGCTGTGAGGTGATAGTGAGTGGGTTTAAAGATAAACCCGATATAAGTGTGGTGAGCGCAGAAATAATTGTGGAGCGCGATTCACAAAAGGGTATCATTATAGGAAAGAATGGAGAGTCGTTGAAGAAAATCAGCACCCAAGCTCGTTTAGCTCTTGAAGAATTTTTGGGTAAAAAAGTATTTTTAGAAACCCATGTGCGCGTGGTGAAAGACTGGCGCAGCAACCCTTCTCAACTGAAAAAGTTTGGCTATGAAATGTGAGATTTTTCCCACAGATATCAAAGCCAAACTCTAATAAGAATAGGACTAAACAAATAGCTCTAAATTCGTTTGATTTTAGCTCCCAAATTGTTTAATCTGGTATCAATGTATTGATAACCTCGATCGATTTGCTCAATATTGTGAATAACACTTGTGCCTTCTGCGCTCATGGCAGCAATAAGAAGAGACACACCTGCCCTTATGTCGGGCGAAGTCATGGTAATACCTCTAAGATTGTAAGCTCTGTTCAAACCGATTACGGTGGCTCTGTGTGGGTCGCAAAGGATGATTTGTGCACCCATGTCGATTAGCTTATCTACAAAAAATAGTCGGCTTTCAAACATTTTTTGGTGAATAAGTACCGTGCCTTTAGCTTGAATGGCAGTAACCAACACAATGCTCAATAAATCAGGGGTGAAACCGGGCCACGGAGCATCGGCTATAGTAAGCGAGGAGCCATCGATAAAAGTATCGATGGCATAATTGGTTTGGGAAGGAATGTAAATGTCATCGCCTTTTATCTGTATATCTATGCCAAGTCTCCTGAATGTATCGGGTATTAATCCTAGCATGTCTACTCGGGCATTTTTTATAGTGATTTCAGATTGCGTCATTGCTGCCATGCCTATAAAGCTTCCTATTTCAATCATATCAGGCAGCATGGTGTGTTCTGTACCTCCCAAGGAGTCCACTCCATGAATTTTAAGCAAATTAGAACCAATTCCATCTATTTTTGCTCCCATTCTCACCAGCATGGCACAAAGTTGCTGCAAATACGGCTCACAAGCTGCATTATATATAGTTGTAGTTCCTTTTGCCAAAACAGCTGCCATCACCACATTGGCAGTACCTGTCACAGAGGCTTCGTCTAAAAGCATATAGCAACCCTTGAGCGCTTTGGCATCTATTTCAAAAAAACTGTCTTTGGTATCGTAGTTGAATTTAGCACCCAGTTTTTCAAATCCTAAAAAGTGTGTGTCTAATCTTCGTCTACCTATTTTATCACCACCAGGTTTGGGCATTTTTGCTTTTCCAAATCGAGCCAAAAGAGGCCCAATAATCATCACAGAGCCACGTAGAGCGGCTCCTTTTTGTTTGAAGTCTTCTGTTTCGAGAAAATCCAGATTTACATTTTTGGCCGTAAAACTAAAATCGTGGTCGTTTAGCTTTTCTACATACACTCCCAAGTCTTGCAGTAGTTCTATCAACTTCATCACATCTCTGATATGAGGTATGTTTCTGATGACTACCTTCTCACTGGTGAGCAATACGGCACAAACTATTTGCAATGCCTCGTTTTTTGCGCCTTGAGGTGTAATTTCGCCTTTTAATTTATATCCTCCTTTGATTTCAAATGATGCCACGCTGAAAAAATTTACTTCCTACGATTTTTATTGTTTTTATTGTTCCTGTTGTTTCTATTATTTCTGTTGTTTCTGTTTCTATTGTTGCTTCCGTTGTCGTTTCTAGGCTCGTTTTTGTTTGTGCCCGATAATTCAAGAAGATTTTCAGCCTTAATTTTTTCTAAATTTAGTACCAATTTACCGTTTGACAGCCTTAGCAATTGCTCTTTTATCACTTCATCTTCTACTACTTCTTTGTTGTATTGAGCAAAAAACGACTTCATCAATCGCGCCAAGTAAATGGTCGCATTTTCTCTTTCGGTTTCGTTTTGCAATTCTTTTACTTTTTCGGCCAAAAACTCAATGTTTTTTCCATAATGTTTAAGCTTTGCTTGGCTGAAATTGTAGCCTATGGGTTCGGGTTTCTTCGACACCATTGCTGGGTCGGGTTTAGGAAAGGGGCCGTCTACGTCCAACTCATAGTTTGACATAATATACAGATCGTCCCAAATTTTATGAGTAACATCATTATTGTCTCTAGTTCCGGGCTGGGCAAATTGGCGCATGATATCTACCAGCCAAGCAGCTTGCTTGCTACGGCTTTCTTTGTCTTGCACTTCGAGCAGATTTTCTGCCATCACTTGAATGTTCCTGCCATATTCTTTTAGCAGAATCTGCTTGCGTTGCGAGTTGTAATCAAACATTTTTGGTTGATTGAAAATTAATTTATTTGCAAAAATATAATAATGTGAGAAAGATAAAATCTACATCTCGAAATATTAAAACCAATTAAGAAAACTATTTATAGGGTTTTAAATTATTTTTATATGGATTTATTCCATTGCAGGCAACCATACGGTGAATTCTGTACCTTCTTTGGCTGAAGATTTTACTTCGATTTTACCTTTTAGTTTATCTAAAGCACCTTTCACAATATATAAACCAAGTCCTGTGCCGGACACAGACTTATTGGCTCTGTAAAACATATCAAAAATTTTATTTTGATGCTCTTGTTCTATTCCCAATCCATTATCTGATACTACTATCAAAGCGTTACCATCTTTAAAAGTAACTTTTACTCCAACAAATGGAGCTTCTTTTGACATATCATGATATTTAATAGCATTGGAAATCAAGTTATTAAACAAAAGAATTATTCGCAGCCTGTCTGATTTGAATTTTACTTTTGAATTGATATCAATCTCAAATTTTATGCGCTTGGCGTTTTCATGATAACGCATTCCTTCTATAATATCGTTGATAATTTTGTAAAAATCAATTACTTCTGCCGATATTTCTACACTGGCATTGCGTGCATGGTCTATCAGGTCTTGAGTTACATCGGTGAGTTTTTGAATGCTTTTTTGAATCATTTCAAAGTAAAACACCGCATTTGCTTCCTTTACTTCTGTTTTGGCCAAATTTATTAAACCTAATACAGAAGATAGCGGTGCGCGCAAATCGTGCGAGGCCCTATAGACAAAACTATCCAGCTCTTCGTTAATCGCCTTTAATTCGGTATTTGTATTTATAATATTTTCTTCTGCCAATTTTTTCTCGGTAATATCGCGTGCATTGCCAAGTATCTGGAGTGGTTTCCCATCGTTGTCAAACGAGAAAATGGTTTCGCGGGTGTGTACCCACTTCCAATCTCCGTTTTTTGACTTCATGCGAAATTCTAAATCAATAAGGTTTGATTTTTCAAATTTTTTAAAATAGTCTTCTGTGTATTTTACCGAATTCAAATCATCGGGGTGGATGAGTTCTACAAATACTTTCTCATTAAAAGTATTGTACTCTTCGGTAGTATAGCCCAAAAGTTGGGTAAAAAGCCTATTGCTATATATGGTTTGTTTCAACACCAAATCATATATGTAAATAAAATCGGGTGAAAGCTCTGAAATTCTACTGTTGAATTTTTCTTGTTGTTTTAACTTAATCTCTGCTATTTTTCTATCTGTAATATCGATGGCAGAACCAACCATGCCTTCAAATTCACCGTTTGCATTGGTTTTGGGTGAGCCTGCTTCCAATATCCAACGATATTCGCCATCAAATCGTCTTAACCTGTACTCAACCAAATAAGGCTTATGGCTTTTGAACGATTCGAAGTAAACATTGTGCACAAATGGGACTATGTCATCTGGATGTACGCCATCAATCCAGCCATTTCCTATTTCTTCGTCAATATTTCGTCCGGTAAAATTAAGCCAAGCTGAGTTATAAAACGTGATGGCTCCATTTACATCAGCAGTCCACAACATCACAGGTGAAGAGTCGGCAAGCTCTCGGAATCGGGTTTCGCTCTCTACTATTTTTTGTTGAATCTGTTTGAGTTCATCAATATCGATTGCAGAGCCGAATAGGCCTTCAAATTCTCCTTTTTCATTAAATTTTGGTACTGCGTTTTCGAGCACCCATCTATATGCACCGTCTCTTCTTTGGAGTCTATACTCAACTTTGTAGCCCGATTTGTTTTCTATGGCGGGATTATATATATCTTTAATCAATCGGTCGTAGTCTTCGGGGTGGATGCCATTTTTCCAGCCATAATCTATTTCTTCGTCAAGTGTTATGCCTCTGAAATAGAGCCATGCTTGATTGTAAAATCGTATTTTGCCATCTGTATCCGATATCCATAGCATGGCAGGAGATGAGTCTGCCAATTGCTTGAAGCGCGATTCTGTTTCTTTGATTCTCAGTTCCGATTCCTTTTTGGCCGTAATATCAGAAATCCGCACCAAATTGATATTGCCTTGGGCAGTTTTGATACACTTAGCACTAAATGCTCCCCAGAAATGATTGCCTTTGAATGTACTATATTCAAATTCGTAACTTAAAGGCTCATTTCTGCTTATTTTCTCGGTAATTTCAAGTGCTGTTTCGTTTGGAAGCGGATAGCGATGCAGTTGTGGGCCGGTTTTTCCTATCAGCATTTCTTTAGAATTGGCTTCAAATAATTCTAAAGCAGTACTGTTGCAGTCTACAATAAACCGATTATTCGTATCGGTGATAAATAAGGCATCGGTAGAAGAGTTGAAAATTTCTTCTGAACGATGGAATGTGAGTTCCAGTTCTGTTTGAGCTTTTTTGTACTCTGTGATGTCGATTATCGAAACCACAAAACCTGTAATCTCTTTTTTCTCAAATACAGGTTTGTAAAAAACATCTAAATAGATTTCTTTATTATGAATTTTTACATGCCTTTCTACTGAAAAACTTTCGCCTGATAAAACCCTTTGTATCCTGCTTTTAAACATTTCCAATTCAGCTTCATCAGAATAAATATTCAGAAAAGACTCTCCTTGAGCGATTTCCTTATTCAAAAACTTTTTATAAGTATCATAAAATCGTTTGTTGAACATTTTTATTTTTAGCTCGCGGTCAACCACACATATCAGCTCTGTACCGTTGTCGAAAATAGCCTTTAAACTCGATTCGTTTTCTAAGAGTCTCCTGCTGGTGTTGTATAGTCTGTTTATAAATAAAAACAATAGTGTGGCAGTGAGCAAAACAAATAGCCCATCGAAAAGGATATGGAACAAAGCTTGTTGAACCATTTGGTTCGCTACATAAGAATTGACTAGCGCCATCCAAATGGTAGCCAACAAAAAGTATAAAAAAACAATTAAAAATATTTTTTTACTAATTTTCAATGCTTTGTGTATAACTATTTAAGAATATAATTGTTGACAGCATCTAACAAATCTGTAGAAAAGCGGCCTTCAAATTCAGCTTTATCAGGATATTCGCTATCGAGTAAAATACCTTTTATACCTAGTTTTTCTGCGGGAATCAAATCTCTGATTCTATCTCCCACCATCCACGAGGCACTTGTGTCTATTTTGTATTTGCTAATGGCTTTTTCAAACAGCAGCGAGCCGGGTTTCATACCCAACGATGCGGTAATAGTGCGGTGATAAGGGCTGTAGTAAAACTCGTCAATGGTGTGCCCTAAGCGGTTTTGAATTTCACTGTGGGTGATTTCTACATCTGTTTCTGTATAAATTCCTCTATCTATACCGGATTGGTTAGTAATTACTATTAATAAATACCCTTCTTTTTTTAGTTTTTCAAGAGCATCTTTTACGCCATCTAATATTTTGATATCTTCAACCTTGTATACATAATCTACTTTGTCTCTGTTGATGACACCATCACGGTCAAGAAATACACATTTACGAATCATAGGTTAAAAAAAACTTACTTTCAATTTTACAAAAGTATATACTTTATTTAGTTTGCAAAGATGATAAAAAAATCACAATATGATAATTATTATTGGCGCAGGTATTTCGGGACTCGTATTAGCACACCAACTTTACAAAAACAATAAAGATTTTTTGTTACTGGAAAAATCTTTGTCTAATGGTGGGTATTTAAAAAGTATTAAAAAAGGAGATTACTTACTGGAATTGGGGCCAAATTCGCTTTTGGCCGATGCCAATGTTTTAGGCTATCTCCACTCCATAAATGCTACAAATAATATTATATATTCAAACGAAGTAAGTAAAGAACGGTTTATATACAAAGGTGGCAAATACAGGCCACTTCCATCAGGACCTATGAGCCTCATTTTCAGTGGTTTTTTTGGAATGAGAACCAAAGTAAATGTGCTGAGCGAATTTTGGAAAAAGCCTCAAAATATAGACTCTGAATCAGTGTACAGTTTTTTTGAAAGGAGATTCGGAAAAGAGATTTGCGACTATGCTCTCGACCCTTTTGTATCCGGAATTTATGCAGGTGACCCACACAAGCTGTCAATCAAAGCCACTTTTCCAAACATAGCTATGTATGAAAATACGCATGGCTCGGTGTTGAAGGGTTTTATTAAAAATAAGCAAAATACTTCTCGAAAAAAATCTATAAGTTTTAAAGGTGGAATGCAATATTTGGCAGATTGTATTGCTTCCAATATACCCAAAGATAAGATTCTTTATGCTACTACTGTTGTAAATGTGGAGAAGAACCAAAATCGATGGGTGATACAAGCCAAGCGAAATGAAGAAAATATAAAAATTGAGGCAGAAGCTGTGGTTGTATGCACACCTGCATTTGCAGCATGTGATTTCTTGCGACTCCCTATTTTAAAAGAGGTGGCTTATGCGCCTATGGCTGTGGTGCATACAGTATATAAGCGAAAAAATGTATCGCATCCGCTCAACGGATTTGGTGGCTTGAACCCAAGCATAGAGAATAGATTTTCGCTTGGCAGTATATGGACTAGCTCGGTGTATCAAGGACGATGCCCTAACGATGAAGTACTTTTTACTACTTTTATAGGTGGAGATAAACAAAAGTATAAACTTGTAGAAAACGAAGCTTGGCAGATTAAGCTAAAGGTACACGAAGAATTAAGCCAAGCTTTTGGTATAAATGCAGAACAACCAGAAATGCAACATTTTTTTACTTGGGAAAAAGCTCTTCCTCAATACTACCCAAGTATCTTTTCTGTGTGGGAAAAACTAAATTTGTTGGAAAAAGATAAACTTTATGTTTGTGCAAACTGGAAAGATGGTGTTTCTTTGTCTGACTGTATAGAAAAAGCCGAAAAATTAGCTAAATCATTATAAGGTGAGCCAAAACATAGTCATCATTCCTACATTCAATGAAAAAGAAAACATAGAAACTATGGTGAGAAAAGTATTTTCTTTGCCACAAGAGTTTCATTTGTTGATAGTAGATGACGGCTCGCCCGATGGCACGGCCGATATTGTCAAAAAACTTCAATCAGAGTTTCCTGACAAACTTTTTTTAGAAGAAAGAAGAGGTAAGCTTGGGCTAGGCACTGCTTACATACATGGCTTTAAATGGGCATTAAGAAGACAATACGAGTATATTTTTGAAATGGATTGTGATTTTTCGCACAACCCTGACGACTTGGTAAGGCTTTTACAAGCATGTGAAAATGAAGGCTATGAACTTGCCATTGGCTCAAGATATGCCAACGGAGTGGTGAATGTAGTTAATTGGCCCATGAGCCGCTTGCTCTTATCATTTTTTGCCAGTTATTATGTGGAGTTTGTTACCGGAATGCCCGTGAGAGATGCTACCGGGGGCTTTAAATGTTATAAAAGAGAGGTGCTGGAAACCATCAAGCTAGACGATATTCGCTTTGTGGGCTATGGGTTTCAAATAGAAATGAAGTTTAACGCTTGGAAATATGGCTTCAAACTCAAAGAAGTGCCCATTATTTTTAAAGATAGGGAAGCAGGTGAGTCAAAAATGAGTAAAACCATCATAGCAGAGGCTATTTTAGGTATTATTAAACTTAAAATATATAGTTTTTTTGAAAGTTATAGACGAGAGAAACACGTTTATTGAGTTTCTTCAACTGGAGTTATTTTCGGTTTTCTTCCCAATATTCGTTCCCACATGCGCTTTTCAAAAGCCCAAAACCATTTGAACTGACCCAAAAGAAAAGCTATCCATAGCAGTAATATTTGATATACAAAAAATACCATTACTATTCTTATCGGAATTCTCAGCCAAGGATTAGTATCGGGGGTAAGTCCTATCAAATTCATTAAAAATTTGCCTACATATACAGAGGAAGAGCCAGTAAGCCCAAAAACAATAAATATGGCAGTTATTTGCCACCATCCGCTGATTCCCCAGCGCTTTTCAAGCCATTCTTTCATATTATTGATTTAAAACACATAAAAAAGCCCCTTTCGGGGCTGTACTCTACAATTTTCGTTTTACTTCTTTCTTTTCAAACGATTCTATCATATCGCCTACTTCTATATTGTTGAAGTTGTAAATGCCTATACCGCAATCCATGCCTTGTTTTACTTCTGTCACATCGTCTTTAAAGCGTTTTAGCGATGCAAACTTGCCGGTGTGGATAACTATGCCATCTCGAATCACACGCACTTCTACTTGGCGTTTCATCATGCCATCTACCACCATACAGCCTGCAATCGTACCCACTTTCGATATTTTGAACACTTCGCGAACTTCGGCAGTACCCAAAATCGATTCTTCTATTGTAGGAGCAAGCATACCTTCTATGGCATCTTTCAACTCGTTGATAGCATCGTAAATGATTGAATACAAGCGTATTTCTATTTCTTCTTGCTCTGCCAGCTTTCTTGCACCTTGCGATGGGCGCACTTGGAAACCAATAATCACAGCATCTGCTGCCGAAGCCAACAATACGTCTGATTCTGATATCTGACCCACACCTTTGTGGATTACTGACACTTGTACTTCGTTAGCCGATAGTTTCAATAACGAATCGGTCAATGCTTCTACCGAGCCATCAAAGTCTGCTTTCACAATCACATTTAATTGCTTGAAGTTACCAATAGCCAAACGTCTACCAATTTCATCCAAGGTAATGTGTTTCTTGGTTCGAATATTTTGCTCACGATGTATTTGCTCTCGTTTGTTGGCAATTTCTCGTGCAGCCGATTCAGATTCCATCACATTGCACTTATCTCCTGCTTGCGGAGCCCCGGGTAAGCCCAAAATTAATACAGGTTTTGATGGCCCTGCTTCTTTTAGTCTTTGTCCCAAATGGTCGTACATAGCACGAACACGACCAAAATGCTGACCTGCTAATATCACATCGCCTTGGCGAAGCGTACCCGATTGCACCAAAAGTGTGGTCACATAGCCTCGACCTTTGTCCAACTCTGCTTCAATTACAGTTCCGGTGGCTCTTTTGTTTGGATTGGCTTTTAACTCAAGCAATTCGGCCTCAAGCAATATTTTTTCAAGCAACTCAGGAATACCTTTTCCCGATTTTGCTGAAACTCCCTCGCATTGGTATTTTCCACCCCAATCTTCTACTAATATATTTTCATTTGCCAGTTGTTCTTTGATTCTATCAGGATTGGCAGCGGGCTTATCTATTTTATTGATAGCAATGATAATAGGCACTCCTGCATTCATGGCATGGTTGATGGCCTCTTTGGTTTGAGGCATCACACCGTCATCGGCAGCTACCACAATAATTACAATATCTGTAACTTTAGCTCCACGTGCACGCATGGCGGTGAAGGCCTCGTGGCCGGGAGTATCCAAAAATGTGATTTTTTTACCTCCCTCTGTGGTTACATCGTAGGCTCCTATGTGCTGAGTGATTCCTCCTGCTTCGCCCGATGTCACATTCGTTTTGCGAATATAATCGAGTAATGAAGTTTTTCCGTGGTCAACATGGCCCATAATCGTTACAATTGGCGGGCGGGTTTCTAAATCGTCAGGAGCATCTTCCTCTTCTTCTACCACGGTTATTTCTTCTTCTGCCGAAATAAATTGGGCTTTGTATCCAAACTCATCTGCAATAATAGAAATCGTCTCTGCATCTAAGCGTTGGTTGATGGATACAAACATTCCCAAGCTCATACATGCTGAAATGATTTTTGTCACAGGCTCATTCATCATTGAAGCCAAATCATTGGCCGAGATAAATTCTGTAACTTTTAAAATATTAGCATCTTCCTGTTCTTGAAGCATTCGCTCCTCTTGAGCTTCTGCAAAAGCCGAACGTTTATCTTTCCTATATTTAGCCCTATTTACCGCAGGTTTATTTCCGCCTCCGCTCAATCGAGCAAGTGTGTTTTTTATTTGCTCTTGAATGGCCTTGTCCGTAATTTCTTCTTTTACAGGACGTTGCTCATTTCTATTTTGATTATTGCCCCTGTTTTGGTTGTTTCCGCCTCTGTTTTGGTTGTTATCTCTTGGGCGTTGGTCCTTGTTAAAAGGCTGACCTGTTCCTGTTCCAGCTCCGGGCTGTCCGGCAGGTTTATCTACTTTAATTCTCTTCCTTTTTTTGCCGTCTCTATCATTGTTCCTGTTAAAGCCGTCTTTAAACTTATTGCCACTGTTTGGTTTTTCTGGAGTAAGCTCCATTTTCCCAAGTACAGTAAGACCTTTCAAAGTTTCGGCCTTGGCCTCAATTAATTGGGTAGGAACCTCTACTTCGTTTTCAACAGTTTGCACCAATTCTTGTGGTGTTTCCCTAGGTTGAGTTACGGCTGTTGGGGCTACTTCTTGTATTTTTTCTTCGGGTTTTGCCGATTCTTGTACTGGAGTATGAACTTCCTGAATTGTAGTTTCTACAGGGCTTGAAATAATTTCTTTTGTTTCAGCAACCACAGGTGTTGGTGGTGCGGGTTTAGCTGCTTGTGGTGGAGGTGTTTGGGCTTGGGGCTGTGGCTTCACCGCTTGAACATCAGCTTTTTTAGGAGTAAGTTCAATTTTCCCTAGTATTTTTGGCCCTGTAAGTGTTGGTTTGCTGCGTTCTACTACATCTTCTGCTGTAGGAGCTTTTGCTTCCGGTTCTTCTTGTTTGGTAGATGAGGTGGCAGAGCGAATAAAAATTTCTTCTTCTTGCTTCTTTACTGTGGTAGCTTTTGCAGCTGTCTCATTGACAAAATTATCTAGCTTTTTGCCTATAGTAACGGCAGAAGCTTCTTTTTTGTCTTTTAAATCGGCCCCAAATTCTTTTTTGAGCAAAGTCACTTGTTCGTCAGACACCTTTGCATTGGGGTCGATACGAAACTTGTAACCTTTGGTGTTTAAAAAATCTACTGCCCTTTGTAAACCAATATTAAGCTCGCGGGCTACTTTGCTTAATCGTTCGAATTTTTCTTCTGACATGAATCTGTTTTAATCTAATGTAATTATAGTCGTCTCGCTTGTTTTGCGTAAGCAAAGCAATGGCTTTTCTTATTCTATCCAAGACAAAGACCTTTTACATATATGTATAACTCGCTGTTTACATATACAAAAGACTAATTACCAAAGATTGTAGATTCTACCATTGCTTAAAATTATTTTTATTTTTCTGAATTAATAATATATTTCTATGCTTTTAAAGGCACAATATACAGTTTTATTCAAATTCTTTCTTTAAAATCAAGAAAACATCGTTGATGGTTTCTTCTTCCAGCTCTGTTCTGCGTGCCAAATCGTCTTTTGAAACGGCCAAAACACTCTTCGCTGTATCCAAGCCTATACGCTTAAATTCATCGATTATCCAGCCTTCGATTTCGTCTGAGAATTCGTCTAGGTCTACGTCTTCTTCCTCTTGTTCGCCTTGTTCACGATATACATCTATTTCTATACCTACCAGTTTGCTGGCAAGTTTAATATTTTGTCCGCCTCTGCCTATCGCCATCGACACCTGGTCGGGCTTGAGGTATACAGAAGCTTTTCCTGCATCTTTGTCAAGCTTTATATTAGTAATTTTGGCAGGACTCAAGGCCCTGGCTATCAATAGCTCAATATTGTCTGTAAAATTAATTACATCTATATTTTCGTTGTTTAATTCACGAACGATGCTGTGTATTCTTGAGCCTTTCATACCCACACATGCTCCCACTGGGTCTATTCTATCGTCAAACGATTCAACGGCCACTTTGGCTCTTTCTCCGGGTTCGCGAACCACTTTTCTTATAGCTATCAGCCCATCATACACTTCGGGAACTTCGTTTTCAAAAAGCCTTTCCAAAAATACCGGTGAAGTTCTTGACAGAATAATTTTTGGATTTGAACCGGCCATTTCTACTCTGTGAACTACTGCGCGCACATTGTCGCCTTTGCGAAAACGGTCTTTTGATATTTGTTCTCCTTTTGGCAAAATCAATTCATTGCCGTTGCCATCGGTCAGTAAAATTTCTTTGGGCAGTATTTGATATACTTCTGCTGAAACCAATTCTCCAACAATGTCTTTATATTTTTGAAGAAGTAAGTCTTTTTCTAGGTCTTTTACCTTTTGAATGAGGGTTTGACGAGCTGTTTGCACCAATCTTCTGCCAAAATCGTCTATCTTCACTTCGTCAGAAAACTCTTCACCTTCTTGAAAATCTGGATCTACTTTTTGAGCTTCTGTGATTACTATATGTTTGTTCTCGTCATAATCGAAGCTGTCTTCATAAAAATCTACAGATACAATTTCTCTTGACCTCCAAATCTCCAAATCACCTTTGTCTACATTGATGATGATATCAAAGTTTTCGTCTGAATTGAAACGCTTTTTGATCATGGTGCGAAACACATCTTCCAATATGCGCATCATGGTAGGTCTGTCTATCCCTTTTTGCTTGGCAAATTCTGCAAATGATTCTACTAAATTTAAGCTGTCCATTTTTCTTTATTCTATCAATTAAATGATACTTCTACTGATGTTTTTTTGATATCTGAAAATTGTATTTGGTGAATTATTGTGTCTTGTTCTTTTTTGCCTTTAATTTTTATTTTTTCTTCAATTGCAATATATTGATTCTGAACTACTTCTATAAGTTTTCCTTTGAGTGTTCTGCCATCGTTGACAACTACTTTTACCATTCGGCCAATATTTTTTACGTATTGACGCTCAAGTACCAAAGGCTCTCCCACACCGGGCGAACTCACTTCTATTTCGTAGTTTTCTACCAATTGGCTTTCTTCTACCAATTTTGATAATTCTCTCGATAATTCAGCACATTCGTCTATGCCAATTCCCGAATCGCTATCGGCTGTAACAATTATCTTTGGTATATTGCGAAGCATAACAACCGAAACATCCACCAAAAAGTATTTTTCGGAATTAAAGTTCGATTGTATGAGAGTCAGAAGCTCTTTTTTCAATTATCTGTTTGTTTTGTTTTTACAATAAAAAAGGGGATTTGTTATCCCCCTCTTTTTCAATTGCGGTGCAAAAATAGGATATAATTCGAATACAAACAAAAATTCTTTTAACAGAGTGGAAAAAACCGGATTTTTAGAACAATACTTCTCTACTCCACCCGATGAAAGCAGGTCTGTAGTTCAGCCGCTGAATGATGCGCTTTTTATTCAAAAAAAAGTAGAAGTAGCTGTGAAGCGCGATGATTTGATTCACCCATTTGTGTCAGGGAACAAATGGAGAAAATTAAAATACAATCTAGCATATTGTTTTCAAAATCGAATTTCTTCGATTCTCACTTTCGGAGGTGCGCATTCCAATCATATCTATGCCACTGCTGCTGCGGGGAAAATGTTTGGAATAAAAACTATTGGCATTATAAGGGGTGACGAACTGGCTGATTTGAACAATACAACACTCGATTTTGCTCGCTATTGCGGCATGAATCTGATTTTTGTAACGAGAGATGAATATAGATTGCGCACAAATAATGAATATTTAGATAGCCTTCAAAAAGAATATCCTCACACATTAATATTGCCCGAAGGGGGAACAAACGAACATGCCATACAAGGTTGTGAAGAAATTTACTCGAATGCGGAAAAAGAACATTATGACTATTTTCTACAAATGGTAGGTACATGTGGCACTTTTGCAGGTGTGCTCAAAGCTTCACTGCCCAGAAATGTAATTATTGGAATATCAGCACTGAAAGGCAGTTTTATTGATGATGATGCAAAAAGGGTATTGAATGAAAATGGAATTATCAATGAAAATTATAAGATATTAAACCAATATCATCACGGAGGTTATGCCAAAAGCAACCAAGAACTTGATGATTTCATCATGGGATTTACGGATAAACATGGTATTCCGGTAGAACATGTTTACACAGGCAAACTATTTTGGGCACTTTACGACATGATAAAAAATGATTATTTCCCTGAAAAGAGCAAAATAATGGTTCTGCATTCCGGTGGGTTGAGAGCATAGACAAAATCGTACCATAAAAGATTCGGTTTGGTGCCTGAAGGGGATTTTTTTGGGTAATAATTTGTAGAAGTGAATCTGAAATTCGTATTTCGTGTGCGAAAACCTGACCAAATGGCATTGAAAGAGACTATATTTTTAAATGCTGATGATACCGAAAAGCAAATAGAATTGCTTTTTAGACAGTATTATAGTCCTTTGTGTCGGACCGTGAACCGATTGGTGAGCGACAAAGATGCAGCTAAAGATATCGTGCAAGACGTGTTTGTGAAGATTTGGAGCAATTCAAAAATTGTATTGCAGCCAGAAACGGCAAAATCATATCTTTATCGTGCATCTATCAATGCAGCCTACAGTCATTTGGAAAAATACAAGCGATTTTCAAATGTAGAACGAGATGTGTTGGTACAATTAAGCCCCGTGGCCAACACCACTTTGGAAAATATGGCATTAGAAGAACTGACAACACGAATCAATGCAGCTCTTGATTGTTTACCGCCCAAGTGCAGGGCCGTGTTTGTACTGAGCAGATACGAAGATTTGTCTTACCGTGAGATAGCAGAGGCGTTGGAAATCTCGCCCAAAACAGTAGAAAACCAAATGTCTAAGGCTTTGGAAATCATGCGTATAGAGTTAAAAGATTATTTGCCTGTGCTTGTTTTGGGAGTGCTGTTGAAATGATTTTTACCAAATCTTCCAAGGTGCTTTGCTGCTTTCCCACAGTTCTTGTAGCTTGGTTTTGTCGCGCAGGGTGTCCATGCACTGCCAAAACCCCTGGTGTCGGTAGGCTTTCATTTGCTTAGCATTGGCTATGGCTTCCATGGGCTCTCGTTCCCAAATGGTGCTGTCGTCTGCTATGAAGTCAATCACTTGAGGCTCACATACAAAAAAACCGCCATTTATCCATCCCCCTTCGCCTATGGGTTTTTCCAAAAAACCGTTAACATCGGTTTCGCTTGTGAAATCGAGTACACCATAGCGAGCTTCGGGCTGTACTGCCGTGACGGTGAGCATTTTGCCATGCGATTTGTGAAACTGGTATGTTTTTTTTATGTCTACATCAGCCACTCCATCGCCATAGGTTAGCAAAAAAGTCTCGTTTCCTATGTGTTGTTTGGCTCGTTTTATGCGTCCGCCTGTCATGGAATGTTCGCCAGTGTCTATGAGGGTGATTTTCCAGTCTTCGGCTGCATTGTTGATATATTCAACCGAATTATTTTTTAAGTCTATTTTCAAATCGTTTTGATGAAGAAAATAATTCATAAAATACTCTTTCACATAGTAGCCTTTGTAGCCCAAAAGAATCACAAAATCATTAAACCCATGCTGTGAATACATTTTCATGATGTGCCACAAAATAGGTTTGCCTCCTATTTCCACCATTGGCTTGGGTTTTACCACCGTTTCTTCACTTATTCTGGTGCCGAGGCCTCCGGCCAATATCAATACTTTAGGCATGATGCGATTTATATGTTTTTATATTTGAAATATTGTATAAAAAGAAAGGAACAGCGGCATTTATATACGATATATCGCCACAGCCATAAATGAATCCGCACTCAAATCCGGTGATATATATGGCGTAAATATCAAAAATTATTCCTGTTAGAAGGTAAATTATCCCTAAAAAAAACGCCAATTGGTTAATATTTTTTGATGCAAAAGAAGATGAAATGCTCAGAGCAATAAGAAATAAAGTAAAAAGAGTAGGCATGTGCTTGTTTTGGTGCATTATGGGGTTTGAGCTCATTACTTCGCCTATACCCCAATGCCAAATAAGAGGTAAATATGTTACAAAAAAGCCTGTAGCGACACCCAAAATTGTAACCAAATGGTTAAAAAGCTTAAAATGGTGCTTTCGTAGTAAATATAGATACAAAGGCGCTAATCCTAAAATAACAGATATTCTTGTAGACAGCATTAGGCCAAAACATAGTGCCAACATTAAGGTATAAAAAGGCTTTGATATGCGTTTGTTGTCAGACTGAATTATTATCACTAATAATAATATATAGTTAATAATAATAGAGCTTCGCACCATAAGTTCCCATTGAACGGCTAGTGAGGAAAAAAATAATATACTTAATGTTAAAAAGATGCCTATTGACGATTTGCTTATCAAAAAGAATAAAAATATGCCACAAATAAACAAGTTTATTAAGCCGATATCTTGAAATAAGTATCCGGGTAAAAATATTAATTGCAAAAAAGGAGAAGGGCTATGGTAGCCACCGTGATGGGTTCTGGTAGAATAAGGATAAATATTTTGAAAAACAGCGTCCCACCAGTATACTACGGCACTCCAACGATCTACTTTTATTGATAATAAATCGATATCTTTAATAAATATGAACACTACTATGAGTGAAATAATTATCAAAGCATATCTATTTTTGTTTTTATCAAGCAGTTTTGGGTAAAATTTATCTTCCCATTTATATATGATATAATATATAAAAATGCCTTCAATTAAATGAATAGAAAATGAAATAATTAAGCTTACGATTATATCGGCTCTGTAAATGTATTTTACACCAAATACAAACGAAATAGCCAAAAGGCATACCAAAGCGATTAAATCGTATTTTCTTTGAATAGAACTATTATTTATGTTATCAGCACTGGCTATCATATATTTTTAACCCCCTTTTCATTTTTCAACACTATTCTTTTCCAAAAATCTTCTAAAAAACCTATTCCATAGCCGAAATTTTGAACCACCACGGCAAAAACCGATAGCATCCCTATGTAAAACGAATCGTTTTTTCTTGTAGAATCTACCAAAATTGCTCCCAAATAAGTGTAGAGCAGTGTTTTCATGCTCACAAACAAATAAGGATGAATGAAAATTGAAAGGTAGCTGCTCACAAAAAATAATATAAAAGCTACAGGTACTAAATGAACCGACTTGAGCGAACCCGGAATTTGTTTGGTGATGTTAATGCGCGATTTGCCAAAGAAGCGCATGTATCTGAAAAAAGTCTTAAAATCTTTTTTGCGATGATGATAGACAAAAGCATCGGGAATAAGAGCGATTTTAAAGCCTAACGCCCTTATTTTTAAACTTAAAACCAAATCTTCGCCCATAAATCCAAAAGGATAGCCGCCCGTGGCTTCATATACTTTTCTTGAGAAACCCATATTGAAACTACGAGGATGAAAAGTAACGGCTCGTTTGGTGCCACCTCTCATGCCACCGGTAGTAAGAAACGAAGTGAGCGAATAGTTAAATGCCTTTTCTATATCTGTAAAAGAAGGATGGCAACGGTCTGGTCCTCCGTAGCAATCGAGCTGCTGTTCTGTGACAGCTTTGTGAATATTAGTCACAAAATTGGGCTCGAGCAGCACATCGGAATCCAAAATGATGAAAAAATCGCCTTTGGCATGTTGCATTCCAAAATTCCGAGAGATTCCCGGGCCGTTATTTCCTGTGGGCAAATAACGAACATTCAAAAGCGCTTTAAAATTTTCTACTATCTGGTCTGATTTCCGAAGTTCGGAGCCGCTTTCTACCACACAAACTTCGAAGTGGGTGTAGGTCTGCACAGAAAGGCAGCGGAGCAAATCGTTAATTTCATCGGGCCTGTTGTATACAGGCACTATAATGGAGTAAAACATATTGTGCGAAAGTTGCAAAAATATTAGTTAATTGGCGTTCTTTTTCAATATTTAATAAGTAAAAAAGTTGAGATTTAAAGTTACGTTGGAGTTTGAGGGCACGCGCTTTTCGGGTTGGCAAGCACAAAAAAACATGAAAACGGTTCAGGGTGAATTATTTAAAGCTTGTGAAAATGTTTTTCAAACCAATGATTTTGAGTTTTACGGTTCGGGACGTACCGATGCGGGTGTTCATGCTATAGAGCAAGTGGCTCACTTGGAGGTTCGTACTCAACTGCCACTTTTACAAATCCGCTATAAACTCAATGACAATCTACCCTATGACATAAACATACTAAATGTAGAAAAAGCGGATGCCAATTTTCATGCCCGCCACGATGCGATAGCCAGAAGTTATATCTATCTGATTTCCAAAAGAAAAACCGCTTTTGGGAAGCCTTTTGTGTGGTGGATAAAAGACAAATTGGACTTTAATGCCATGCAGGAAGCTTCGCAATTTTTTATAGGTATGAAAGATTTTAAAGCCTTTTCAGACGACAGTCCCGATGAAAAATCTACTTTAGTCGAACTGAAATCGTGTGATTTGTACGAGTATGGGGACACCATCATTATACACATTGTAGGCTCTCATTTTTTGTGGAAAATGGTGAGGCGAATGACAGGAGTATTGGCAGAAATAGGGAGAGGGAACATGAAACCATCAGACATAGAGCGACTTTTTAAACAACACAAAAGCAATGTTGCCAAATATACAGCTCCTCCTTCGGGCTTGTTTTTAGAACATGTTTACTACCCGGGAGAAGAGGTTTTGACGGGGGAAAACAGTTTCAAATTGCCTTTTTCCGTAATTTAACTCTAAGTATTTGATATTCAGTAGGTTGTTTTTTTTGGGGAAAATTTCTGCTGTTCACTTTAATTATAGGTATATCTGAATTTATAGCATCCACTATTTTTCTGATATAACATATTTTTTACCACTTAATAAATACTCTGCCCCTCCTGCTCATTATTGGTTTTTATGCTCGGTATGCCGATGTAGTTTTGAAACATCAATAGCATCACAAACCTTAACAAAGACAATGTCATATCCCGTTTTTCAAAAAGATTATGTAAAAATATTTGCAGATACAGATTCTAAACTTGTAAACGTGACTTGGAATGGCACCTGTTCAAGCGAAGAATACAGAGCCTCAATGGAGCATGCACTAGAATATGCCCAAGCGTATGATTTGGATGGTTGGATATCAAACACCAAGCGAGGCTATGCCGTAGACCCAAGCGATTCGGAGTGGGTTTCCAAAGAATTTATACCCAAAGCACTCTCTCAAATCAAAAGAGTGGCCATAGTAGTGGCCGATGATGTTTTTAGAAAATTGGAAGTAGAGTCGTTGGAAAACAGATTAAAAGCCACGGTGCAACATGTAGCCTATTTCGATAGTGAGGAAGAGGCCCAAAAATGGATAGCTCAGTAAAAAAGATTTTTCATAGAGTAGATTAAGTAAGGTTGTTTCAAAAAGAAAGGCTGTCGTTTTTAATGACAGCCTTTCTCTTTTTTTTATTTTCAGCAAAAATTAGCCGTTCATGGTGGCCAGGAACTCTTCGTTACTACGTGTGCCTTTCATGCGGTCGAGCATAAACTCCATTGCTTCTTTTGAAGTCATGTCGCTCATGTATTTTCTTAGTATCCACACACGGTTGAGCTCGTCTTGGGTCATGAGCAAGTCTTCGCGCCTTGTGCCCGAGGCAGGAATATCTATGGCAGGGAACACACGCTTGTTAGCCAGCTGCCTGTCGAGCTGCAACTCCATATTACCTGTTCCTTTAAATTCTTCAAATATCACTTCGTCCATTTTAGAACCCGTTTCAATCAAGGCAGTAGCTATGATGGTTAATGAACCTCCATTTTCGGTATTTCTGGCAGCACCAAAGAATCTTTTCGGTTTATGAAGTGCATTGGCATCCACACCACCCGAAAGAATTTTCCCTGACGAAGGCACTACTGTGTTGTAAGCTCTTGCCAAACGAGTAATCGAATCGAGCAAAATCACTACATCGTGCCCACATTCTACCAATCTTTTGGCTTTTTCAAGTACAATTGACGATACTTTCACGTGGCGTTCTGCTTGCTCGTCAAACGTAGAAGCTATTACTTCTGCTTTCACGCTGCGTTGCATGTCTGTCACCTCTTCCGGACGTTCATCAATCAAAAGCACTATTAAATATACTTCGGGATGATTTTCGGCTATGGCATTGGCTATTTCTTTCAAAAGCACCGTTTTACCTGTTTTGGGTTGTGCTACTATCATTCCTCTTTGACCTTTTCCTATCGGAGCATACAAATCGAGCATTCTGGTAGAGAGTATGCTTGGTTTTGTACTCAAATTGAGTTTCTCTTGAGGAAATAGGGGAGTAAGGTACTCAAAAGGTATGCGGTCGCGCACCTCTTCTGTCGTTTTGCCGTTTACGGTCTCTACTTTTAATAGTGCAAAGTATTTTTCGCCTTCTTTTGGTGGACGAATTTGTCCTTTTACTGTATCGCCCGTTTTTAATCCAAAAAGTTTTATTTGCGAAGGAGATACGTATATGTCGTCTGGCGAAGCTAGATAGTTGTAGTCAGAAGAGCGTAAAAATCCATAACCTTCCGACATGATTTCCAGCACACCTTCGTTGGTGATTACACCTTCAAATTCGCGCCCAATTTTCTTGTTTTGATTATTTTGGCGTTCATGGCGTGGCTCTCTCGCTTCTGTAGCCACTACTACAGGGGCTTCAAAACCTTCGTAGGCCGGTATATTTTCTTTGATTTCGGTTTTTACATCTTCAAAATCGTCTTCTACTTTCATTACCAGGTCTTCTTTGGGGGCTTCTTTAGGAAAGTGTTTGCGTTCGCGCTCAGGATTTTGTTGGGGTTTGCGCTCTTGAATGGCCGATGCAGTGGCAGCAGCCTCAGCTATAGCATCGGCAGCTTTGGTTCTGGGCCTGATGGCGGAAGAACGCGTTTGCGAAGCAGGTTCGGCTTTTTTTACCATTTCGGGCTTTATGGCCTGTTGGTCCAAAATCTTGTAAACAAGTTCTTCTTTTGATAACTTTTTGAAGTTTTTTACTTCGAGTTTTTCAGCAATTTCTCTAAGTTCAGAGATGAGCTTGAGGTCTAGTTCCTCGATGTTGTACATTGAAATAATGATGAAGAATTAAGAAATGTGATTAATGAAGCGGAATTGATTCGCTGTGGAAGCACCGTAAAAATTGCAGGTACGTAGCGAAAAGTTTGCTTGTATTGCAAACCTTTGTGCAATAATATGCACATATATATTAATACCAAAATATATTCTTAAATAATTTTAATTCTTTTTACGATAAGTTCGGTTGCAATACACTCAATTGGATAGTGTCGATTTGATATTTGATAAAATTATTTTTTCACAGAGTACTTGTATTTCTTTTTCGCCCAAAAGAATTAATAATATAAATAATCACAAATTATGTCAAAACTCCATATTTTTGAAGCATTGGTTTTTTCTCCATTTGTTTATTCCTGTTTTAAATTGTGACACCCGAAGCCTTTGGTTTTTTTTCAGCTTTTGTAATTGGAGTTTTATTGAGTCTTTTGGGGGGCGGAGGGTCTATACTTACAGTGCCATTATTGGTATATGTGTTTCATTTGCCACCTTCTTTGGCTACAGCCTATTCACTCTTGATTGTGGGCATATCGTCTTTGGTAGGTTCTCTAACATATTTGGCAAAGGATTTGGCCAGCCCAAAAACAGCTTTGTTTTTTTCTTTTCCGTCTTTTGCCATGGTTTTCGCCATGCGCAAATACATCATGCCGGCTATTCCGCTTGAAGTGAAAATATATCAAAATTGGTATATTCAAAAGGAGCTTTTAATAATGACTGTGTTTTCATTGCTGATGCTCTCCGCCTCGATGTCTATGATTAAAAGCAGCAAAAAACTCACAGAAAACATCTCGGCTATCACCAAGCGAATTAATTACCCCATTATATTCTTTGAAGGATTGGTAGTGGGTGCACTTACAGGCTTTGTTGGCGTAGGTGGGGGCTTTCTCATCATTCCTGTGCTTACGCTTTTTGTAAATCTGCCCATGAAAATGGCAGTAGGAACTTCTTTAATGATAATAGCTATCAATTCTTGTTTTGGTTTTTTGGGCGATATAGGTACTCATACTATAGATTGGGCGTTTGTTGGAGTTATGATATGCATATCAGTATCGGGTGTGTTAGTAGGTAGCTATTTGTCAAAGTATGTACAGAACAAACACCTAAAGCCCGCTTTCGGGTGGCTTACACTGGCCATGGGCTGCGGCATATTGCTCAAAGAATATTTCCTATGAGAAAGATTTTACATTTTCCCTGAGTGTTTTTAAATACTTATTGGGTGTAGAGAAGATGCAAACGACACGTGATTTTTGGTATAAAGTCCAAATTGAGAATAATTTTTTATGGTGCATAAAAAATGACACAACCATTTTCTTAAATACACCGGTCTTTTTGAGAATTTGATATAGTGAATGTAAATCCTACCTAAGAGTCTGTCAACCTATATTTATCGCTCCATTGAATACATCTTGACCCGATTTTGTGTAAGTTCAAGACAAAATATTTTTTTTGAACTCTCACTATAACATCTCTTAAAATCAAATTAAATCTTTGTTAAATTTCATACGTATATACACCAATAGACCAATGGTAGTATATACTCTTACCAATTGATTGATAAATATTTTTGTGAATACGATTTTAGTGTTCTATATTTGAGCTACATCCATACTTCCTATTTTAACCCAAAAATTATGAAGACAACTTCAAAGAAATTAAATGCGGTGATGTTAATCGATGATAATGAGATTGATAATCTCATCAATCAAAAAATGATAGAGTCGATAAATATGTGTGATAATATTTTTATTCATTCGGGTGCAAAAAGTGCCTTGGAATATTTGAGAAATATTGAAAAAATAAAAGATGGAGCGCCAAAGTTCCTGCCGGAGCTTGTATTTTTAGATATTGATATGCCCATCATGGACGGCTTTCAATTTATTGATGAATTTGAGAAGCTCTCGGAAGAAACAAAGTCTTATTGCAAAATTGTGATGCTCACCTCATCGCTCGATCCTAAAGACATCGCCAAGTCGAAAAAGAACAAATATGTGTTGAAGTACATGAACAAACCTCTTACTCAAGAAAGCTTAAAGAAATTTATCGAAAAGGAGCTGTAAAAATACATTAGTATATTTCTTTTTTCTCGAAGGGAGCGCAATGCTCCCTTTTTGTTTTTTTCAGATATAATATTTTCGTTCTTGATGTGCATTTACTTAGCTTTGCTTAAAATTTATAAACTTGAGTTTTTTTAAAAATAATCTGGCTAATTTTCTCACCCTTGGAAATTTGTTTTGTGGTTTGTTGGCCATCATCCAAGTGTTTAACAACAACATGGTAAACGCCTCCTACTTGGTGTTTTTAGGAGCAGCTTTCGATTTTGCCGATGGGTTGGTGGCTCGTGCTCTCAATGCCCAATCTTCTATCGGAAAAGACCTAGACTCTTTGGCCGATATGGTAACTTTTGGGGTAGTACCCGGTTTTGCTATGTACAAAATATTGGGCATATACGCCACAGGAAGCTATATACCCAACATAGCACTGCTCATTCCATTGTTTTCTGCATGGCGCCTTGCTAAATTTAACAACGATAGTCGTCAATCGGTAGATTTCATAGGGTTGCCCACGCCTGCCAATGCCATTTTCTTTATGGCTTTGCCCTTTTTGTTGATAAACGACACCACGGGCTTTGCCAAATATATCATCACACAGCAAAATTTAATCGCTTTGATACTTTGTTTTTGCTTCTTGATGGTTTCCGAAATCAGGCTTTTCTCTCTTAAAATTAAAAAATTCAGTTTTTCTGAAAATCTCTACCCCGTCATTTTGATAGTGGCTGCAAATGTGTTGTTTTTTACAATATTTTATGCATCCATTCCTATAGTAATAATAATGTATATACTTTTGTCGTTAATAAAATACAAGTTAGTAAAATGAAGTTTAAAGCAGAAATTGATGTGATGCCTCTTAAAGAAATACTAGACCCACAAGGAAAAGCCGTGATGTTGGGTTTAGGAAATTTAGGCATTAAAAATGTACAAGACGTAAGGATAGGAAAACATATCACCATAGAGTTGGATGCAGCAAACCTTGCTGAAGCCGAAGCCGAGGTAGAATTGGCTTGCAAAAAACTTTTGGCTAACCTGATTATGGAAAGCTATACCTACAAAGTGAATCAAATATAACTACCATTTTCTCTATAGAAAGAAACCTTTACACTTTCACATGCTGTTTAATACATAAATTGTTTCAAAATGCGTAAAAACGTAGGTTTCTTTCTTCTTATTTTTCTTATCAAATGTTATCAATCGTTCGCTTCAGGCTCTGTTTTGGCCCAAGGCGAATGGTTGAAAATGGGGATTGTAAATACTGGTATCTACAAACTCGATTATAATTTTTTCAAATCAAATGGTGTAAACCCCGACAACCTAGACCCTTCTACCATTCAAATCTATGGAAATGGAGGTGCAATGTTGCCTCAAAGCAACAAAGCTTTTAGAGTTGATGATTTACAAGAAAACGCCATCCAAACCATTGGTATGGAAGACGGCAAATTCAATGCAGGAGATTTTGTACTTTTTTATGCCCAAGGTACTACAGAATGGAAAAGAGATACACTTAGAAAAACATTTTTCCATGTAAAAAATCTTTATTCTGACACGGCTTATTATTTTTTGACCCATAGCAAAACCAAAGGCAAGCGAGTAACAGAAAATATTTTGCCACTTGAAAACGGCAACACACAAGATTTCTTTGACGAACACCTTGTGTGGGAAGAGGATAAAAATAATCTTATCAAATCCGGCAGGGAGTGGTTTGGCGATAATTTTGATGTAGCCAACACCTTTTCTTATAATTTTGATTTCAGTGGATACATACCGGGCACAGAGGTAAAAATGAGGGCACAGACGGCTATGATTTATGGCCTCAACTCAGGTCAGTCGGGTAGTGTCACCTTTAATTTTGCGCTACAAGGCACTGATATCAAAAAAATGGTTTTTCAAAGTGCGGCAAAATGTCAATATTGCCATACAGGTCGAAGTCAAATATTCTATTCCGAATTTACACCTTCTTGGCAATCAACGGTGGGCTTGCTATCGGTAGCAGTAAGTGCCGACAGAAGTGCCGATCCGGTTTCAAAAGTTTATACCGGCTTTCTGAATTTTGATTTTAAGAAAAAATTAGAAATCAAGAATGGCCAAGTGGCATTCAGGAGTTTTAGCAATTCAAAAATTAATTATTCGGTAGCAGGAGCAAAAGAAGGTTCTTTGGTGTGGGAAGTGACTACATCCACTTCGCCTGTAGTTGTGGCTAAGCAAACACTTTCATTTACCACCGGAAATAATTATCAAGAAGCTGAATATGTGGCATTTACGCCCAACGAGATAAATCTGTCGCCATCAGTGTCTTGGAAAATTTCAAACCAAGATTTACATAGCTTGCCAAATGTGTCTTTATTGATTGTTGTTCACCCCTCATTGGCAGAGGCCGCTAACAAACTAGCCGATTTGAGGCGGAAGCAGGGTATATCGGTGGCTGTAGCTACTACTTCGCAGATTTATAATGAGTTTTCGTCAGGTGCACAAGATGTGACTGCCATTAGAGATTTTGCCCGCAGACTTTACCTCAATGCAGGATTGAAAAACCTTCTTTTGTTTGGGGCGGGTTCTTATGATTACAAATACCGTACCATTGGCAACACAAACTTGGTTCCATGTTATCAATCCAGAGAATCATTTCACACTGTGAATAGCTATTGTTCTGAAGATTACTATGGTTTTTTCGATGAAAATGAAGGCGATTGGGCCGAAAGCAACGATGGCAACCACTCTATGGACATAGGCGTGGGTAGAATTCCTGCCGTAAATTTAGAAGAAGCATTGTCTGTAGTAGATAAATTGGAAGCTTACGGAAAATCAATTTCGTTTGGCAAATGGAGAAACAGAATAGCTTTTTTAGCTGATAATGGAAGCAATGGGGGAGAGGGAAATATCTTTTTGTCTGATTCAGAAAGACTGATAAATTCGGTAGCTGCCACCAATAGAAGCGTGAACTTTGCCAAGATATATTTAGATGCTTATCCCTACAGTTCTACTCCCAAAGGGGTGGAGGCACCGGGAGCAAACGAAGCCCTAAGAAACACCATAAACCAAGGTGTTTTCATTGTAAACTACATAGGACATGGTGGTACGGAAGGCTTGGCACAAGAAAATTTGGTGACAAAACCATTGATTGAAGGTTGGGAAAATATGCAGACTTTGCCATTTTGGGTTACAGCCACTTGCGATTTCAGCACCTACGATGACCCTGCCAAAAAAGCCGGAGGAGTATTGATTTTGACTAGTAAAAAAGGTGGGGCTATAGGCATCATCTCCGCAACAAGGCCAGTGTATCAGTTTACCAATTTTTTGCTCAATCAAGCATTTTACAATAATGTGTACAAAAGAAACGCCAATGGCACCATGCCCGATTTGGGCGAAGTGATTAAAAACACCAAAAACGAAAGTGTTTCCAGCATATTCAATCGCTCTTATGTTTTGTTGGGAGACCCTTCTATGACGTTGAATTACCCAAAATATACGGCCAATGTGGTAAAAATTAATGGTTTGGGCAGCGATACGCTCAAAGCCCTGTCGGAGGTGACACTAGAAGGAGAAGTGAGAGAAGGAGATGAGATAAAAAAAGATTTTTCGGGAACAGCCATCATCGACATATTCGACAAAGAAGATTCGATTAGAACTCTGGGGCAGCAATACAGCATTCCTACCGTAGTTACCAGCCGAAACAATACATTTTTTACAGGGAAAGTATCGGTGAAAAACGGAGAATTCAAGGCATCGTTTTTAGTTCCGAAAGATATAAATTACAGAATAGGGAAGGGTAGGATAAGCTTGTATGCTTTTAATCCTGCTACCAACGAAGACGCAGCCGGATACAACGACAATGTGTTTGTGGGTGGCAGCAACCCCAATGCGAGAGAAGATAATCTGCCGCCTGACATCAACTTATACTTGAACGATACTACATTTAAAAATGGTAGTATGACGGGTGAAGAGCCCTATTTATTGGCTTTTTTAAAGGATTCGAGTGGGATAAATATAGCGCGTTCGGCTATAGGGCACGAAATTTCGGCTGTAGTAGATGAAGATAGAGCCAATCCCGTTATTTTGAACGAATATTATGAGACAGACCTGAATACCTACAAATCGGGACGTATATACTATAAGATGAAAGCTTTGAGCAATGGAGAGCATACGTTGAGCTTAAAAGCTTGGGATACGCACAACAATTCTTCTGATGTTAAAATTAGTTTTATCGTGTCTTCAGGCCCCAATATTGCACTTCAAGAATTACTTAATTACCCCAACCCTGCAGCAGGACAAACTACTTTCAAATTTGTTCATAACAAAGCAGGAGAAGATTTGGAGGTAAACATTGAAATATTTGACCAATCGGGAAAATCGGTTCATAAAATAAACGAGCGACTCCTTAACAGTGCTAATACGGCAGAATTTGTTTGGGATTTTTCAACCAGAGACAATATAGGCCCCGGAATGTACGTTTATAAGTGTGATATCCACTCCTTGACCGACAAATCAAAAACCCAATCAATTAAAAAATTGGTTATCATCCGTTAATTCACTTCTTTTGCATAATTCTTTCAAAAAATGTTAATAAAATCATTCACAAAAGCTGTCGTTCTAGGTTTGGCAGCTGTTTGTTCTACAAGTATAGTATACGGTCAAAATTTCAATGGTGGTGGTTCTACTTTAGATGGTAGAGAATTAAAAAATATAGAAGATGGGTTGCGTCCTGTACAAACGGCAGTTCCCTTTTTAACCATAGCACCCGATTCCAGAAGTGCTGCTCTTGGCGACCAAGGCGTAGCTACTACACCGGATGAATATTCATCTTATTGGAATCCGGGAAAATTGTCTCAAATCAAAAATGATTATGGTTTTGCGATTACTTACAATCCTTGGTTAAGGAGAATAGTGAATGATATGGCCTTGATGTATCTTACAGGCTATTATAAGCTTAGGAAAGAAGATGCTATTTCCTTTTCTTTGACTTATTTTGATTTGGGGAAAATAGATTTTACTGATATAAATGGCAATATCATCATGCCATATAATCCCAGAGAATTTTCTCCTATGGTAACTTACTCTAGGCTTTTGGGCAAAGGATTTAGCGGTGGCTTAAGTTTGAAGTACATTTTTTCTGACCTTACAGGAAGTGTAAATTCAGGAACTACCACAGCCAATCAATCTCGTCCGGGACAAGCAGCAGCAGCTGATATAGGCTTTTATTACAACAGAGACTTGGTGATTGCCGATAGAGATTTTAACATAGCTGCAGGTGCTGCCATTACCAATATTGGGAATAAAATATCTTATTCCAATGCATCCAGAGCCGATTTTATTCCCACAACACTTCGTTTGGGAACAGTGCTTACCCATCAAGTAGATGACTTTAATAAATTTAGTTTTGGTATCCAAGCCTCTAAGCTAATGGTGCCTTCGTCTGAAATTTTATACGCATCGACAGATTCATTAAATCGCCCAAGAAATCCATATCTTGCTACACCAAACAAAGGTTTGGTGAGCGGTATGTTTGGCTCGTTTACTGATGCTCCTTTTGGTGCAAGGGAAGAGTTTCAAGAAGTGATGTTGAGCGGAGGTGTTGAATATTGGTATGATGATATGTTTGCTGTTCGTGGTGGTTATTTCTATGAAGATATTCACAAAGGAAACAGAAAATATTTTACTGTAGGGTTGGGGATACGTTACCAAACGTTTGGCTTGGATTTTTGCTATTTGATAGCTACCCAGCGTGCCAATCCGCTTTCTGAAACCTTCCGTTTTGCTCTCTCATTTAATTTCGACAGAAAAACCAAAGAGGCTGACTCTGTAGTAGAATAATTGTTTTTTTGCTGAACTTAATATTCTACTTTTTGTTGAATAAGGATAAAGGAATTTTTTGATATAATGTTGGTAATAGATAGAACGCAAGCCCCTGAAGTAAAATCACTTAATTCATTTTCCATCATAAAAGCCCGTAAGCTTAAATTGGCAAATGGTATACCCGTATACAGTATTAAGAGTGGTACACAAGAAATAGTGAAAATAGAATTGGTGTTCAATGCCGGAAATTATTTCGAAATGCGTCCCGGATTGGCATTCCTCACCACAAAAATGTTGAACGAAGGTACTGCGAGCCTCTCAGCAAAAGATATATCGGAAAAAATAGCTTTTTATGGCGCATCTCTTGAGCTTTTTCCGGGAAACGATAAAATAAGTATATCGATGACTGCACTTACGAAGCATTTGCCCTATTTGCTTCCGTTGCTACAAGATATTGTTCAAAATGCTTCATTTCCCGAGGAAAATTTTGAAAACCTCAAGAATATACAAAGCCAACAGCTAAAAATCAATATGCAGAAAACTGCATTTGTGGCATCGGGTTTGTTTAAGCACCACGTATTTGGGGAAAACCACCCTTACGGCTACTTTTTAAGTCCTGAAATTTTAGAGTCATTATCGGTGTCTGATTGTGTGGGTTATCACGCCTCAAAAATAAAAGATAACAGCTATGAAATCATTATTTCTGGAATGGTGACCGATGCGGTGATTACGGATATAGAGCGCGTGTTTGGTAGCACTAAAACCAAATTTCCTACTCCTGTTACCATCAAAAAAGAGGCTCGTGGGTCGGGTAAAAACAGAGTGGTAGAGGCAAAAGAAAATAGTTTACAATGTTCTCTGCGAATTGGCAGAAAGCTTTTTACCAGAAATCACCCCGATTACATTAAATTTTTGGTACTAAACGAAGCTTTGGGCGGTTATTTTGGTTCAAGGCTCATGAAGAACATCAGAGAAGAAAAAGGGCTTACTTATGGTATTTATTCGCAGGCAGTGAGTATGATAAATGAAGGTTTTTTTGTGATAGGAACCGATGTAAAAAAAGAGTTAGCAGAAACGGCAGTAAGTGAAATTTACAAAGAAATAGAAGCATTGAAATTTTCTTTGATAAGTGATGAAGAACTAAATGTAGTGAAAAACTATATGTTGGGTAGTTTTATGGGCAGCTTAAATACCCATTTCCAACTGGCCGAAAAGTTTAAAACGATTCACTTCTCAGGAATGGAGTACAGTTTTTTTGATAAATATATCGAAACAATAAAAACTGTTTCTGCAAAAGAGTTGATGCAGCTTGCCGAAAAATATTTTGACAAATCGAACTTTACGGAAGTGATAGTCGGTTAATACATCATGGCTACCTGTGGTTATTTGTGCCCTCAGTGCGAAGGCAAAGGTTTTTTGACTGATACTATGTTGCCATGCGACTGGTGCAGCAGTAACAAGGCCATTGAAAGCGAGTCGCTTTCAGACCAAGAGTGGATTGACAAAGTTCATGGCTCAAACTGCTGTTCGGATATCGGAAACTTGACAGATAGCAATCAGGAAATTATTATTGCAAAAGAATAATCTGAAAATATTTTCTTATCGTTAAATCTAAGCTGTTTTGTATATCTTATGAAGACCGTTGTTTTATCTCTCATTTTATTTTTGTCTTTATCGACTGCATTTGCACAGGCAGACATTACTTTTGAAAAAACAGAGTACGATTTTGGTACTTACGAAGAAAAAGACGACACACTTTGGTATTCGTTTAAATTTAAAAATACGGGCACAGAGCCGCTTATTATTTCAGATATTAAAACAGCATGCGAGTGTACTCTGGCCGATTGGGTGAAAAAACCGATAATGCCAGGACAGGCCGGAGTGGTGAAAGCCGGATATAAATACAAAGGAAAAGTGGGAACTTTCAACAAGGCATTAACTATTACTGCCAACACCATGCCTGCTGTCTCGCACCTCACTATTAAAGGTGTGATAGTAGAAAAAAAGCCCAAATAGGCTATGTCTGAAAAAATATTGATTTCCGGAGCAACGGGAAACATAGGGAGATATGTGGTCAAGTATTTATCTAAGGTTATACCCCATCACCAGATTATTGTTGCAAATAGGTCTGTCGATGAGCTAAAAGCCGTTTTTTCTTCTTTGCCAAACCTTGAATGTAGGGCGTTTGACTTTGAAAATCCCGTAAAAGGTATTTTTGATGGTGTAAAAACCGTTTTTCTACTTAGGCCGCCTCATATATCGGATGTGAGCAAAGTATTTGCACCGCTAATTAAGCAAATGAAGCATGAGGGAGTCCTAAATGTGGTGTTTTTGTCTGTACAAAGTGCTGAAAAGAATAGCCTTATCCCTCACAATAAAATCGAGAAAATACTTCAAGCCTCCGGTATGAACTATATTTTTGTTCGCCCGGGCTATTTTATGCAAAATCTGACCACAACACTCGCAAACGATATAAAAAATCATAACACCATTTTTCTCCCATCTGCAAACGCAAAATTCTTGTGGACAGACGCAGACAATATAGGAGAAGTATGTGCTATTTTTTTGTTTCAGTTTGATAAATATTCAAACAGGGCGTTTGAAATAACAGGTTCAGAATTAGAAAATTTTTATACAGTAAGTAATTTGCTCACTGAAATTTTGGGCAGAAAAATAAGATTTAAAAGTATGAATCCTGTGGCTTTTTATTTTAGAAAGCGCAGGGAGGGCGTGCCTGCTTCATTTGCTTTGGTAATGGTTATGCTTCACTTTTTGCCAAGATTTGAGTCTGCGCCTGCCATATCAGCCACCTATAACCAACTTACAGGAAAAGTTCCCACCACCTTGCGTGTGTTTATAAATAGAGAAAGGTCGAAGCTTTTATAATGTTTTATCTTTTTGAAAAATATACCTTAATATCCTTAACTCCTAAATGGTTTAAAGGCTAAAGTGTATCACGATGATTCATGGAGGAAGCACAAAGTTTCGCAACGAGAAAAGCAATTAATGTTTGATTTAGAAAACAACCTTTGTATCCATATCCCGGTAATGGTTAAAAAATTAATATAGTGCGGTATAAAGGTGCACACAGAACCATAAATTTATTAGTTTTGGAAAAATATTATAAACACCCCAAAAACTGTAAATCCCACAAACTTTTTTGAATTTTTGAATCGATGAGAATAAACGCTAAACAAATCGAACAGCAAAATGAGCCAAAAATTGCGGCTCATAGCAAAAGATACAAAGCCCTTACTTCGCAGTTGAAAGACGAGGGAGTAGATGTAAAAAAGGTTGTAAAATACTTGAAAGATTATCAAGTGGCTATTCCCAGTTGGGCACTGAGCACAGGAGGAACACGCTTTGGACGCTTCCCGGGACAAGGAGAACCTGTTACTTTTGAACAAAAGATGGAAGATATAGGCTTGTTGCACAGCCTCAACCGTTCTAGTGGTGCTGTTTCTATGCACATTCCTTGGGATACCCCAAAAGATGTAAACAAAGTGATAGGACTTGCTAATGAATTTGGAATAAAGTTTGATGCCATGAACTCAAACACATTTCAAGACCAGCCCGGTCAAAAGCTTTCTTATAAGTTTGGTTCGCTTTGCCACACCGATGCAGGTGTTCGCAAACAAGCCATTGACCACAATCTTGAGGTAATAGAAATTGGTAAAAAAGTGGGTTCTAAATCGCTTACTGTTTGGTTGGCCGATGGTTCAAACTTTCCCGGACAGCAACATTTTAAGCATTCGTTTAACAGAACGCTCGATTCATTGCGTGAAATTTACAAGTCGCTTCCAGACGATTGGATGATGTTTACAGAACACAAACCTTTTGAGCCCGCATTTTACTCTACTGTGGTGCAAGATTGGGGAAGTTCTTTGCTTTTGGCTCAAAAATTGGGTAAAAAAGCCGCTTGCTTGGTAGACTTAGGTCACCACTTGCCCAATGCAAATATTGAACAAATTGTGTCGAGGCTTTTAATGGAAGGTAAGCTTGGGGGCTTTCACTTCAACGATTCTAAATACTCGGATGATGATTTGACAGTAGGTTCGCTTCGTCCATACCAATTGTTTTTGATATTTAATGAATTGGTAGATGCAGCTCGCTATGGTGATTTGTCAAGAACCAAGCTAGGTTGGATGATTGATGCTTCGCACAATACGAAAGACCCGCTTGAGGACTTGCTTCAATCGGTAGAGGCTATGAAAATTGCATATGCACAAGCATTGTTGATAGACAGAAAAGCTCTTGAAACGGCACAAGAAACCAACGATGCTGTGAAGGCACAGGAAATATTGCAAAATGCCTTCCGTACCGATGTGCGTCCGCTTTTGGCTCAGGCACGTTTAGACGCAGGCGCAGCCTTGAATCCTGTAGAAGCTTACAGAGAGTTAAAATGCAGAGAAAATCTTATTAAAGAGAGAAAATAAAGCATAAAAGCCCGAAAGGGCTTTTGTTATTTCAGGAGTCACTTTACTTGGCTTGTAGATTGAAAACAGTCCCGGCAGGGTCTTGTATCCAATGCATATTTGGGGGAAGTTCTTCTATTTCATTGCAAGTTTCAATTCCATTTGCTAATAAATAGTTTCTGGCCTCTTCTACATTAGGTACAGTAATTTGTAACCATGTTTCTGAATGAGTATAGTTGTCTACACAGTCTAACCAAAGTGTGTTTTCTCCAAACTTCACTTCATGGGTTCTAGAGACAGTCGGGTTGTCAATCGGTCTTTCTTCAACTTCAAACTTCAAAATGTTTTTGTAGAAAGCTACTGTCTTGTCGTATTTACTTTTTGGGATTTTTATAGCAATGTTTATCCCTGCTTCAAATTTCATTTCCATAAGTTTTATATTATATTTTTCCGGTGTAAACTATGAATTCACAAGTTTACTTTTGGCTTTCAAATATTCTATCCCTATTCTGAGTAGGCCATAGCTGAACTGCTCTCCGAGCGATTCTTTTAGAGGTGTCAAAGCCAAAGTGTCTTGTTCTTTGGTGGCCATTTCTATTTTCTTTAGTTGCGATTCGTTGAGAAAATCGCTTATAGGAAGTTCGCCCATTGCTACAAATTGCGCCAAATGGCCTTCGATGGTGGCCGTAGTCAAGCCTCTTTCGGTCGCTATGGCACCAATTGTTTTTCCTTGTTTGTATAATTCGAGCGTTATCTTTTGGGTTTCGCCCTTCTCTTTTTTCTGTACGGCCATTTGTGTCGGCTTCTCTATTAGTGGTTTATGGTCATAGAGTAGATTTATGGCTTTGTCTTTATCGCCCAAAGAAGTTTCAAAATAGCGTGTGCCTTGCAATTCCAATACTTTTGCGCACAACAGTGCCTCTGTGGCTTCCGCATGGCTTACAAACTGGGTTACTTTCTTTTTTACCCTAGTTTGCGAAATGAGTTTTCGTAAAGGTGATATCATCTCTTCGACCAATGCCTTGGTAAAATATTCAATGGCTCGCTTGATGAAATTGGCTGTGTCGGCATTAAAAGTAGTTTCAGTAGCTTGAACTCCTGAAAGTTTAGAGGTAAATTTTTGAGACACTTTTGCTAACTCATTGGCTTTGTTCAATAACTGAATACACAAAGTAACTGCATCTTGCGCCCCGTCAAATTGTTTTTCACGGGTAAACTGTAAGAAATCTCTCAGTTCGGCCTCTATTTTATTCCACTCAAAGTTTTTGATGATTTTTTTTGCTTGATAAAGTGGAAACTCTTTTTCTATAAGTGCATTTAATTCTACATCTCCATCAAATTCTCTGTTGTAGGCCACTATTCTATCATCTGCAATGATGTTTTGGGGACGTATTTTTGATAAAAGTCGTATTCCTTCCAAGCTTCGGCATCGGCTTAGTGCCACATACACTTGTCCGGATGCGAATGAAGCACCGGCATCTATGGCCACATTATCAAACGTTAAGCCTTGGCTTTTGTGAATGGTGATGGCCCAAGCCAAACGAATGGGAAACTGGGTATATCGCCCCAGTTCTTGTTCTTCTATTTTGTCCGAAGCTTGGTTGTATTTATATCTGATATTTTTCCAGACTTCTTTTTCTATATAAAATTCGAGATTATCTTCTTCCGTTTTTACTTTTATTTTTTCCTGATTTATTTCAACGATAGTGGCTAGCTTGCCGTTGTAAAACCTTTTTTCTAACTGTAAGGTGTCGTTTTTTACAAACATCACTTTTGCACCGTTCTTTAGCCTCAATTCAGGGTCTACCGGGAAGGTCTTTTCGGAAAATTCGCCCGATACTTCACCTTTAAACACAAAAAGCGAACCCTCCAGCTTGCCCAGCTCTGCATAATTTATTTCATCGGCAGTTCTGTTGTGTGTAGTGAGGATAATGCCGCTAGGCCTTTCATTCGGGGCTAAGGGCTTGTATAAACTATCTAGTTTTTCGAAATCTTCGTGTTCGAGATTGTTGTTTCTAATGTCATTCAGTAGTGATATAAAAGTTGGGTCTTGCTGTCTATAGACTTTTTGAAGTTCTATTTTTAGTGGGGAATGTTGCTGTAGTACTTGGGCACTGAAAAAATAGGGACTTTGATAGTATTGTTGTAATATACTCCATTCATAGTCTGATACTACGGGTGGTAATTGTAGCAAATCGCCAATAAAAAGTACTTGTACACCTCCAAAGGGCTCTCTCCTTCGCCCACGGTAGTGCATTAGTATTTCGTTGATGGCATCGAGCATGTCGCAGCGCATCATACTCACTTCGTCAATGATGAGCAGCTCCAATTCAGTGAGCAACTTTATTTTTTCGCTCGACAATCGAAGGTTTTTAAAAAGAGTGTACACATCCAGTACGGCACCACTGTGCTCCATTTGTTGCCTCACAGGCAGAAATGTGCCGATTGGTAGCTGAAATAAAGAATGAAGTGTTACCCCCTTGGCATTAATGGCTGCTACTCCTGTGGGTGCTGCTATGGCATGTTTTTTATTTGTGTGTTGAATGAGATTTCGTAAAAAAGTAGTCTTTCCCGTTCCTGCTTTTCCGGTGAGAAACAGGTTTTTTGAGGTCTTTTCTATGATGTCAAAAGCCAGCTTGGTTTGTAAATTGTCTTCCATCGGGTGGTAAAAAGTGTAAATATAGTGTTTTATATGACATATTGCTCGTAGAGATGCTGAGAACGCAGGCGCTATTTTTTACATCAGAGCGGTTCAAAGATATATCACGCTGAGAAATAGAGAACTTCACCATTAAGAAGTGAAGATGATTAAGAAAATTTCTCGCAGAGGGGCAGAGCGCGCAGAGAACTTTCTCTTTGTGTCACTTCGTGGTTCTTTGTGAATCTTTGTGGTACAGCTTTTTGACGCTGAGGATTTTTTACCATTAAGAAATGAAGATTATTAAGGAAATTGCACGCAGAGGGGCAGAGAGCGCAGAGAATATTTTTTACTTCTTACTTTTCACTTGTAACCTCTCATCTGAAACCTGATGCCAGTAGGCTGGAACCCGTCACCTTTCTCATTCCACCCTAATGCTTGGCTGTAGCATGGTAGATTTAGGCTCATTATTGGTGTCGTTTATCAAGTCCAATAAAGTTTTGGCAGCAGTTCTACCCATATCCATTGTTGGAGTAACGACTCTGATGATGTCTTTTTCTACATGACCGGGGTACAAATCGTTCATAAAGCCACATATTTTCAGCTTTTTACTTTGTCGCATTGCCTCCGTAATGAAGGTTTTGGTAGAAATGCCCGATGCGATGAACACCGCATCTACTGCGGGCTTTAACGAAAAAATTGTTTGGCTTATGCGCTGGGCATCGTCTACAGTGAGGTCGGTTTCAAATACCAAAGTAGGGTCGTAGGGGAGATTGGCTTCTTCCAGTGCTTCCTTAAATCCTCTGAGTCGCTCTCTTCCAATATTGAGTGAAAGCGGAGCTACGATGGATGCTATGCGTTTGCAGCCTTTTTCTATTAGTTGCTTCACGGCTGTTTTTGCGCCCCAAGCATCATTCACCCATACTCCGGGCACTTCCGTATCCAATTCATTGAACGTGCGGTCAAAAAACACTAGAGGCATATTGCGCGACAGTACTTTTTTAAAATGACTGCTGTCTTTAGTCGTCTTAGCGACAGATACCAATAATCCATCTATTCTGTTTGAAAGCAAAGTTTCTATTACAGCGGCTTCTCTGGCAGCATCTTCGTTTGATTGGCAAATGAGCAAATTGTATCCATTTTTATACAAAACCTCCTGTACTCCGCTGATGATGGCAGCAAAGTAATGATGCGCCAAGTCGGGCACCACTATTCCTACCGTATTTGATTGCCTTTTTTTGAGGTTAAATGCAATAAGATTGGGCTGATAGTCAAGCCTTTGGGCACATTCAAGTACTTGTTTTTTTGTTTCAATGCTTATGGCAGGGTGGTCGTGCAGTGCTCTGGAAACAGTAGATGGAGCTATGCCTAATTCTCGGGCAATGTCTTTAATGGTAGCTTGTGTCGGTTTCATAATGCAAAATCAAGTTTGCTAAGGACTAAAAATAATTAATTATACCATTTTTCGAGAATTATAGACAGAATATTAACTAATAAATTTCATTATGTTGTGCCCCATTTTGTCTCTTTTTGTTTCCAAATATTTCTTGTTGTGCTCTGTGGGGGCTATTTCTATGGGAATACAATCTACAATTTCCAGTCCGTAGCCCATGAGGCCTGCGCGTTTTTTAGGATTATTTGAGATGAGTTTTATTTTGCTTACTCCCAAATCGCGCAATATTTGTGCGCCTACACCATAGTCTCGCTCATCCATTTTAAAACCAAGTTGTACATTGGCTTCCACCGTATCCATGCCCATTTCTTGTAGCTTGTAGGCTTTGAGTTTATTTAAAAGTCCTATGCCTCTGCCTTCTTGGTTCATGTAGAGCACCACACCTTTTCCAGCTTTGTCTACCATTTCCATCGCAGCATGAAGCTGTGGGCCGCAGTCGCAACGTTCTGAACCGAAAATATCTCCTGTCACACATGAAGAGTGAACACGCACCATCACAGCCTCGTTTTCGTCCCATTTTCCTTTTACCAAAGCCAGATGCTCTTCGTCTGTATTTAATTGCTTATAGGCTATCAAATCAAATAAGCCCCATTTGGTGGGCATTTGCACAGATATTTCACGTTTAATTAAGCTTTCATTAGCCAATCGGTAAGCAATTAAATCTTTAATGCTCACCAGTTTCATGCCAAACTTATCTGCAATGATGCGTAAGTCGGGCAATCGAGCCATAGAGCCATCGTCTTTAAGCACTTCTACCAACACTCCTGAGGGTTTGAATCCTGCCAAGCGAGCAAAATCCATGGCAGCTTCTGTGTGGCCTGTTCTTCTCAGTACTCCTCCACTACGGGCTTTCAAGGGAAAAATATGACCGGGCCGTCCAAGTTCCTCGGGTTTGGTATTTGGGTCTACTAATGCTTGTATGGTTTTGGCTCTGTCGTGGGCAGAAATACCTGTGGTGCATCCATGGCCTAGTAAATCTACCGAAACTGTAAATGGAGTAGCGTGTGTAGACGTATTGCTCCCCACCATCATATTTAATCCCAATTCATCGCAGCGAGCTTCAGTGAGCGAAATACAGATGAGTCCACGTGCTTCTTTGGTCATAAAATTAATGATTTCGGGTGTCACCGATTGAGAGGCACAAATCATGTCGCCTTCGTTTTCGCGGTCTTCATCATCTACTACAATGATTATTTTCCCCTTTTTTATGTCTTCAATGGCCTCTTCTATCTTATCAAGCATATCTTAATCTCGTTTCTGATGCAAGTTAGCAATAATTGAGTTGATATGCTTAAAACCCAAAACATAGCACATAAATTCCAATGTTAGAAAGGCTATATTATTATAAGCCCCCGAAAGCCACGAGCTGCATAGTAGGACTCTGCTCCATTGTGATAGGTGAAAATATGTTCATATCGACAATCGCAAAAAAGTGCTCCGCCATGTTTGCGTATGGCTTGGGGTGTTTTTACCCAACTCGATGTTTTGGTATCGAACTTTCCAAATGTTTGCATAAACTTATATTCTTCTTCCGAAAGCATTTCTATGCCCATTTTTTCTGCCATTTCCAAGGCACTGCCTTGTGGCTTGTTTTCTTTTCTTGATTCCCATGCTGCTTTGTCAAAACACAAGCTTCTTCGTCCCGTAGGGCTTTCGGGTGAACAATCATAAAAAGTGTATTCGGTTGATTTATTGTCTTTAAAAATCACATCCGGCTCGCCTCCTGTGCGTTCCATTTCGCTCAGTGCAAATAATTTGTTTGGATTTGCTTCTAAACGTTCATATACCTTTGTCCATTCAAGGCCAAGATGTCGGTTCATGTTTTTGTCAAAGCGGGCTTTTAAAGTTTTTAAAAGTGTTTCTTTTTGTTCGAGTGAAAGAATGGCATTGCTCATCGTTTTTTCTTGTTTTTAGTATAAAAATATTAGCCCAATTTTCTATTTACGGGTCTGAAATACCAAGATGTAACTGTAAGTATTAATAAAAGTGCCGGGACAAAATAATCAATAATTGAATCGTTTACGGCAAAATGTGAAACTAAAGCTCCTGACATAGTAAAGAAAAAACCTGCATAAGCCCATTCCTTTACTATGGGAAACTTAGGAATCAATATGGCAATTACACCTAGGATTTTCCAAATTCCCAGTAAAGGCAAAAAATATTCAGGATAACCCAAATGTTTCATTAGCTCTACCTCTTCTTTTATTTTTAGTAATTGTACTACTCCTGTGGAAAGCATTCCAAGTGATAACCATAATGTAGCCACCCAATAAGTAATTTTTTGTGCTTTTGTCATAGTGATAAAGTTTAGTTGTAGATTTATAATTTTGGCTTTATGTCTAATATGGGTGTACCCTCCACCACCTCCAGCTGCGAAACTTCTAGAATTAGTTCATTTAATGACACCACAGTAGAAGTGTGTATCCCTATTGGATTTGGTCTGTTTGGAGAACGGGTACAAAAAACACCTGTTTCATTTGCATCAGGGTCATTTCTAGGCTTTGTCATCAGCTCGGTTCTATTTGCAAGGTGTAGCCATGTTAAAATTATGACCTCTGAACCCCGTTCTATTCCCCCAAGTCCTTGCTTATACTCAGGAAAAATCTCCAATAAGGCAGTGGGGGCGTTTTCAATTTCTTGTAAAGGACAGTCCTCTACATTTTTTAAAGAGGTACGTACGATGCCTATATAATTTATCTTTTGTTCTATCATAGGCTTATTTTTTGAATAAGTTTTGTAATCTGTCATGCGCCATATTTATTCCCTGCTTAAAAGGCAATTGAAGCATTTGGTCTCTGAGTTCGACAGACTTATAAACAATCTGCATTTTTATCTTACTGCTATTGTCGGTCAGTTTATTGAATTCTAAAAATTCTAATTGCACCGGAAATGAGGTGTTTTCCATTTCAAAAGTGCGTGTTATCTTTTCGTTAGTCACAAATTCATGAATCACTCCGTTGAAATTATGCTTATTTCCCTTTGGGTCTGTAGTCTCAAATGCCCAACTGCCATGTCTTTTGTTTTCTAACTTTAATACTTTTGTCCCCATCCATTGTTCTACAATCTCAGGGTCAGTATAAGCCTTAAATAATAATGGTAGAGGTAAATCAAATTCTCTTGCAATGTGTATTTCTTGCCTATTTTCCTCAGCATGTACTGTTGTCTTTTGTTCCATTTATCCTTTTTTTTATTTATACTGTTGCATAATAGATTCCAATTTATTGAACCTTTGTTCCCACATTTGGCGAAAAGGCTCAATAAAATCTGCTATTTCTTTTATTTTTTCGGGATTTAATTGATACAAGATCTCTCTTCCGTTTTGCTTTGGCTTCAACAGTTCACATTCAGTGAGGATTTGAAGGTGTTTTGAAACCGTAGGCCGGGCTGTATCAAATTTGGATGCAATGGCACCTGCTGTCATTGCTTGCGTAGTGAGCAACAACATTATGGTTCTTCTGGTAGGGTCTGCAATGGCTTGGTATACGTCTCTCCTTAAATTCATTTGTAGTTATTTGACTACAAATATATATGAAGCTATTTGGCTACGCAATTTTTTTACATTTTAAAAATCAAGTCAATGTCTTAAAAACAGAGTACTAATACCCCAATATAGCCTCGAAGTGTGCTTTTTTGAAAGTCTCAAACTGCTTTTTGAATGTTGCATACTCAGCGATAGTACATATCTGTTGTAAACGCTCTAAACCACTTTCGGCAAAAGTAGGTATCCCATAATAAATACTTTGGTAACAATAGGCTTTGTGCAAAGCCACAGAATAAGGATTTAAAGCAATGGCATCGAGCAAAATATTAAATGCTCTACTATCATTCTGAAGCTCTTTATGATAAAATTCAGTAGTTTTTAACACTGTTTGCTCATCATAAGGCCTTTCATTTACAGCCAACTCAAAAAAGTCTGCAGCTTTTTTGGGGTTATTTTTTACCTCTTTTTCTACCACAGCATTGTAAAATGCCAACCGTGGGTCGTCAAAATCTATTTTTGTTAATGCCTCTTCCAAAGAAGTGTATTTTTTACTGATGTACAGATAATCAAGAATCAATAATTTGGTTTCGGGAAGCTTTGCCAAGTTGTTTTTATTCGACAATTCAGCCACTATCTCACCACAGCGTGTCGAATCGTTTAAGCCTTTATAAAAATAATATAAGCTGCGTGCCGATTTCAGTACAAAACGTTCTTCTGTAAGGCTAAAAAATATGTTGCCTCGTTGCTCATCGGTCAATTTTTCGGTCAAATAATGTAAATAAAAGTATTTGGAAGCATCGTCTTCCAAGGCAGCCATATTGGAGTTAAACGGCAAAATAATTTTAGAAAGCCTGTTTACTACATCGCGGTTTGAACTATCTCCAATATCTATTTTGCTGAGTGCATCTGCTAGTTTTATATATTTCTTGGCTTCTGCATAAGCTATGGCTTTGTTTACCAAAGCGGCTGTATTGCCTTTTTGTGAAGCCATTTCAAAAATATCAGCCGCCATTTCATTGAGGCCTTGTTTCAGTGTCCATAAACCTAAGGTATTGAGGTAAAATCCGGAACTGTTTGGGTCACCTATTTGCAAAAGATCTATTGATTTTACGGCTTTGACCGGCTTTGACCGATAAAAGTCTGCCATTGAAATCAAATATTGGATGTCGGTTTTAAACGCGATATTAGTGTCAGCTGCAAAAGCTTTTTCTAAATAAGAATATGCTAAAGTATCTTGTTTTTCGCCTTTTGTTGACAACATGTAATTGTTTAGAAAATGGCTTCTTGAAGCGTTTAATACCGTATCTGTTAGTAGAAAACGAGCATTGCTTTTTTTATTAAATGCCAAATGCAAGGCCAATACATTGGTTGCATAGGTAATATTATCTAAGTAATCGGGTTTTATATCGTTGGTTTTGTCTACACCATATTTGGCAAAGAGTGCGGCTTTGTTGCTTTCCAAAACTAGGGTTTGTGTTGATTCTTTGACACCTTCGTTTAAATAATGGATACAAGAATCAGGGAAATGTATTTTTTCAAACATCAAACCAAGGTTGTTTTTAAGTTCTCCGGAATTATTAAAATATTGCAATCCCTCTTTTAGGTCAAGAATAGGGTCAAGCTCTCTGCCTTGGAAGTACTTGAGGGCGGCCATATTGGCATAGGCATAAGCAGAAGGCTGTTTTAGATTCGCTTTTCTATAGTATTTGATGGCCTCAGAGGGATTCCCCATGCGCTGATAGAGCGTTGCTAATGTATAGTTGGTTTTATGGTTTTGAAATTCCCAACTTGAGGCATCTTTGTAATACATTTCTGCTAAAGCCACATCATTATTTTTGTAATATACATCGCCTACAAAATTGTAATACCCTGCCATCCACTGTCTGTAGATGAACATATTGGAATAAAAAAATAAGCAAAGAAATATTAAGATTCCTGTAGCATATACCGTAAGAAACGATACCCAGCGGTATTGATATATCAATTTGCTCACTTTCAGTTCTTTATCCATCCACTGGTTGTAGTTCCAAGCTACATATACAAAGAATCCAAATCCAAAGCCCAAATGACTGAATAATATCACATCTTCATACACTTCTACAAGTGGGTCGTTTCCCATAGCAAATGCATAGCCCATAGCCAAAAACGCTAATCCGGCCCACGCCAAATAAACCACGGCTCCTAATGGATTAAAAGGCAATGTTTTTGAAAACATCACACTGCGTTCTTTAAAGCCCCAAATTCCAAAGATTGCTGAAGAAATAAACAGGAAAAATGGACTTACAAACAACACTTCGAAAGTGATAATTCCTCTGTTTTTGAGGTATTGGAGCAATAGATTGGCTGTATAAAGCAGGTAGATGATAATAAACTGGACTGTATTATTGCTTTTGCCTGTGGCTTTGGTGCTGTTTACCAACGAGAGAAACAGATAAACATTTTCAAAAGACACTAAAAAGATGAATCCAATTGCAAAAATCGATAATACAACTGCTCCATAGTTAAAAAGATGTATTTCAGGATTTGAAATGTTGCCTAAGAATAGAAGAACACCGTAGTAAAAAGAAGCTATTAATACAAACGCAGCAAACCTGATAGCAAAACGGGCCTTTTTGTTAAAAGCAAAAAAATAATAGCTGCAAACGCCAAATAGTCCTACAGGTAGTGCCAACAAAATGCGGTAATTATCCTTGTCAGCAGCCAACATATCTGGTTGTTGAAATACAAAATAGGATAGCAATACAAGTGTACTCAAATAATAGAGCCAATTTTGCAAATAGCTAAAAGTGCTCAAAAGCAATAAAACCAAGCCTATTGTAAGTATAGAAAACAGCCTTATTTGCCATAAATCTATCAATGGTTCAGTGCCTATAAACTGAGAAAAAACGATTTTGGCATTGGCTTCGATAGGAATGGTGAATATACCTGTTTCTACTTTATCTACTATTACAGTGGTTTTTTCTTCTTGTCGGAGAGTATCCCAGTGGATGCTGTTGCCAAAACCGACAAAGTAAAAATAGAGTGTAGAACCCAATATAAAGGCAAAAATTATTGCCAAAATACCATAAATACGTCTGGACTCTTTGTCCCACGATAGCCAAAATTTCTCCACTTTGTTGCTTTTAAAAATATAAAATGTAGCTGTTCACATATGAGGTTACTCTATGACTTTGGGAACTCTGAAATAGTCAGAGTCTTTTTTCGGAGCGTTTACCAAAGCCTTTTTGTGCTCTAAGTGCTCATGTACAACATCTTCTCTGAACACATTTATTTCAGTAGACATATGGATAAGCGGCTCTACATTGTCGGTATTTACTTCGTTGAGCTTGTCCATCCAAGTAAGAATTTTGTTTAGCTCTTTTTCCATCGCTTTTTCTTCATCAGCAGAAAATTCCAAGCGCGACAAGTGAGCTATTTTTCTTACAGTTTCTATGTCTATGTTCATATTTTAAGATATATTATTCCAAAGTTTTAGACAAAATTAACAGATATTTTCTTTAGTAATCACTCTGCATTCAAATTGTATTATTTTAGAGGCAAAAATACCCGATTAACTATTTATGCAGTTTTTTTTACACAAGTCGTACAAACCTGGAGAAGTAAAACATCGGAGGGCAGAGATGCTTGTGTACTGTATATTTTTGTCTCTTACTCTTTATTTTTTTTATTTAGGAATATCTATTTATGTTGAATTTTTTACTGCGGTAGCGCTTATTTCATGCGCTATTTTTTTGACACTTATCTCACTATTACTATTAAAAACACCGCTTAAATACAAAATCGCCAGTAATATTTATATCAGTTCGGCCAATATGTTGGCTTTTGGGTGTATGTATTTGAGCGGAGGAATTCACTCGCCCATCATATTATGGATGATTTCGCCTCCTTTGGTGGCTTTGTTGATTATCAGTCGTTTATCATCTTTTATATGGGCCGGAATTTCATTGTTGCAATTAGGCTATCTTATTTACCTTGATGTAAACAACGTTCATATCAATTCGGGCTATAATAACCAATATGACGACTTTTTTTACTTCACGAGCTTTGCCGGACTGATGGTAATTGTATTTTTTGTAAGTATTTTATTTGAAAATTCGGTAGGACGCAGCCAGAAAGCTGTAAATGTGCTCAACAAAGAATTGATACAGAAAAACGAGGAACTGAACATACAGACCGAAGAAATATCGAGCCAGCGCGACATGCTCTATGACCTTACCAAGGAAATGGAACGCCAACAACAAGATATCATTGAGCTTAATTCTCAACTCGAAAACAGAATAAATGTTCGCACAATGGAGCTGTACAGTGCTTTGAAAGAGCTTGATACGTTTATTTATCGTTCGGCTCACGATTTGAAAGGTCCACTTACTACAATTTCTGGTTTGTGTTATGTTTCTTTGCTCGACATAAAAGATGAAAAAGCCGTCAGCTATATCAACAAAATACAAATTCAAACCCAAAAAACGATTTATTTACTACAAAGAATAGCGGGCATAAATGAGTTGAAAAAACTAGAGCCTGTGCGCACAAAAATAAATTTCAAACTTATACAAATGCGCCTGAGTAGGTATCTTACCGATGAAGACGATGAAGCTGCTCATGTACAAGTCAATATCAATATCCCATCTGACGAAAGAACTGAGTTTTACAGCGACCAATTGTTGCTTGAAACGATAGTTATCGATTTGTTTGACAATGCAATAAAATTCAGAGACAGTTTCAAGCAAAAGCCACCCTATGCCTATCTTAATATGAAAGTGACAGATGGTTTTTTGCACATAAGAATGGAAGACAACGGACTGGGCATAACCGAAAACATCAAATCTCAAATCTTTGATATGTTTTTCAAAGGGTCCGACAAGTCAAAAGGTTCAGGTTTGGGATTGTTTATTGTAAAAATAGTTACCGAAAAGCTTCATGGCGAAATAGAACTAGACACTTCTATCAAGGGGAAAACGGTTTTTAATATTAAGATACCTAGTATTAGCCAATAGCATTTTTGAAAATATAGACGATTTTCAAAAATAGTTGATTCTTGTCTTTTTATTGATAAACGGCTGGTAATTACATGTTCAGATACAAATAATCGTAGTGGACGAGTGGTTTTTGGTTCTTTTGTCCTTTGAGTTCATCGGCTCGTTTGGCATTGTATTGCACTTTGCCTAATCCTAAGATTTTTCCACTTTCATCTGTGATTTTCACCACATCGCCACTTTGAAAATCTCCCTTCACTTTCACTACCCCCACAGTGAGCAAACTCGTAGCTTTTTCTGAAAATAGTGCTAGCCTAGCTCCTTCGTTTACTACTACTTCACCCTTGGCAAATGTTTCTGAAAATGCTATTTGCTTTTTGGTGTTTGAGGTAGATTTAATCGGTAAAAATGAAGTGCCTATTGTGTAGTTTTTGTCTTTGAGTGCATCTATCAAAATATTTGGCTTTTTCCCATTGGCAATTTTTACTATTATTCCATTTTGAGATACTTTTCGAGCCATATTTGATTTGGTAATCATTCCGCCTCTGCCAAAATCCGATTTTGAAGAAGAAATATATTTCGAGAAATCCACTTTATTGTCCACAGTAGAAATTACTCTTGATGAAGGATTTTTGGGGTCGCCATCGTAAATTCCATCCACATTGCTCAAAATAATTAAAGCTTCTGCATTTATCATTGATGCGATAAGCGCAGCCAACTCATCGTTGTCGGTAAACATGAGCTCAGTGACTGAAATTACATCGTTTTCGTTTACTATCGGCAAAATATTGTTTTGTAGCAATGCCGTAAAGCAGTTTCTCATGTTCAAGTAGTGTGTCCTATCGCGAAAATCTTCTTTGGTTACCAACACTTGTGCACAATTAATAGATGTTCGGCTAAAAAGTTCATAATAATGATTGAGCAATTTGACCTGCCCTACAGCAGCAAGTACCTGTCGAGAAGCCACAGAATCGCTTTTTTCAGAAAGTTTTACAAGTCCGCGCCCGGAAGCTACAGCACCGGAAGAAACAAGTATCACTTCTATATGATTTTTTTTCAACAGCCCAATTTGAGAAGTTAGCTGCTCTAAAATTGATACATCAAGCTGCCCATCATTGTCTGTGAGTACATTAGACCCAACTTTAATTACTATTTTTTTGTATAAAAAATCAGACATTTACTATTGTTAACAATAATTTAATATTTATTTCGCCCCAAATCTATAAATTAACTATTTACCAAAGTGGATTATTCATAAACTTTGGTTTAATTTGCACGTTGTAAAGGTAGTGGTGTAAACCCCAAAACTGAAACACAAACTAAAAAATGAATTTGCAAATCAAAGAAGAAGGTGCTTTCAAATATGTAGACGAAGGCCAAGGAGAAGTACTTTTGCTATTACATGGATTGTTTGGCGCACTCAGCAACTGGGATGGCGTAATCAGGCATTTCTCTAAAGACTACAGGGTGGTAATACCACTTTTGCCCATATTAGAGCTTCCCGTAAAAGATGCTACCATAGACGGATTGGTATCTTTTGTGGAAAAATTTGTGAGTAAATTCCAGCTTAAAGATGTAACGCTCTTGGGAAATTCTTTAGGTGGGCATTTGGCTTTGGTATATACTTTGAGAAATTCAGCAAATGTAAAGCGAATAGTGCTTACGGGCAGTTCCGGATTGTTTGAAAACTCAATGGGTGGTTCGTATCCTAAGCGTGGCGATAGAAAATATGTAGAAGAAAGGGTTCGTTATACTTTCTACGACCCCAATGTAGCTTCCAAAGAGCTTATTGATGAAGTTTTCGATATTACCAACAGTATCAGAAAAGGATTAAATATAGTGGCTGTAGCCAAATCGGCACAAAGACAAAACTTGGCAAATGAAATTTCGGCCATCAAACAGCCGGTATTATTGGTTTGGGGGCTGAATGATACCATCACTCCTCCCAGTGTGGGTCATGAATTCAATAGGCTTTTGCCGAATTCAGAATTAAGATTCATAGACAAATGCGGCCATGCACCCATGATGGAGCATCCCATTAAATTTAACGAATACGTAGACGATTTTCTCAAAGTAGCCGTACCTGCATGACAAACGAAACGCTCATCAATCTGACAATTCCTTTTTTGAAGCCCTCAGATAACGTGCGTTTGGCTCTTGAATTATTCAACGAATACAAGGTTTCCTCTCTGCCTGTGGTAAACGGTGGTCGTTTTATTGGTTATTTATCTGAAGATATTTTGATAGATGAATCGGGAAACAAAAAAATAAGCCAACTTTTTTTGAATAATGAACATGTCGTGGCTCATTCGGATTTGCACTATTTCGAAAGCCTAAAGCAAATGCAAGTTCATGGCTTAGAATGTATTGCTATCATTGATTCAGATGAAAATTTCAAAGGAGTAATTACACTCAAAGACATCGCCCTCTATATTTCAAATATGGGCTTTGTAGCCTCTCCCGGTGGGATATTGGTTCTTTCTGTTATCAATGCCAATTACTCTATTACTGAAATAAGCCGCATTGTGGAGAGCAATGACATGAAGATATTGTGTTTCTATATAGAAGACAATAAAGAAGACGGATTTGAAAGTTTTATCACCTTAAAACTAAATAAAACCGACCTTTCAAGGCTCATAGCATCATTTGAGCGATTTGGCTACAAAATCGAAGCCGACTACCACGAATCGGTATTCCAGCCCATAGAGACAGAAAGGCTTGATATGCTAATGAAGTATTTGAGCATATAACATCATAAGCTTGCACAAAATATCCCAAAATTAAGATAATAAGTCAATTCATTAAGGAATCAACAAAGAGCTATCGCCATAGCTGATGAAACGGAAATGAGTGTAGCGTTGAAGTGATTGTTTATAGTGGGATAAATACTTTAAAGGTAGTGCCTTTATTTATCTGGCTTTCTACTTCTATTTTACCTCCAATGGCTTCCAATTGGCTTTTTACCAAATGTAAGCCCAGTCCCTTGCCTTCAATATGATGGTGAAATCTTTTATAAAGGCCGAATATTTTATCGCCTTCTTTCTTTAAATCTATCCCAAGCCCGTTGTCAACAAAACTGATACAAAGCTTTGCACCTTCTAGTCTGGAACTTATAGAAATGGTTGGCTTTCTATCCGGATGTCTGTATTTGATAGCGTTTGAAATCAGATTGATAAATACACTGTGTAGATAACTTTTTACAGTTTGCACATTTTTTATGTTGAAATCAAAAATAAAGCGAGTATCCGAAGCTTCGATTTGGTCTTGCAGCATGGCTACAATATCCATGGTGAGCTCATTCAAATCGATTTTTTCAATAGCAAGTGAAAGATTATTTTTGTTTGACAATACTTTGTTGAGGTCTAAAATAACATCATCGAGTTTTTGAGCCATTTTCTGAATATTATCTACAACTTGTTGGGTTTTTTCCGGCCATTTTTCAAAATTAAGCATATTTGCCAGCCCTTGAAGTGATGCTACGGGTCCTCTGATATTATGCGATACTACATACACATATTTATCAAGTTGCTCATTTTGTCGAACCAATTCAGCATTGATATTTCTAAGGTTTTCCTCGGCTTTCTTTTTCTCGGTAACATCGTTTGCCAATATCAAGCGTACTTTTTTGTTGTTCAATTCAAAACCATGCGAATATATTTCTACATCTATCACTTTGCCTTCTTTGGTAATGTGTTTCCACCCGTCAGAAAAGTTAGCTCCAATTTCTGGTAGGGTCTCTAAGTATTTTTTAAGTTTTATTTTCTCTTCTTTAGGTCTAATATCATTAATGTTTAATGCCAAAAACTCGTTTTCAAGGTATCCATATTTACGTATTGCTGCATTGTTTACCTCCACTATTTTCCCCGATTCTGTTTCATACATCCACATGGGCTGGGGGTTATATTTAAATAGCAAACGATAACGTTTTTCGTTTTCTTTCAGTTCTTGTTCGGTTTTTCTGAGGTTGGTCATATCTTTTGTTATTACTGAAAGATATTCCACCTCTCCGGCTGAGTTTTTATGAGATACAAATTGTTGCCAAACGGGGATTTTATGACCTTTTTTTTGGTGAATTACCTCTGAATTGCCTTCCCAAAATCCCTTTTCCATTACTGCTTTAACAGCGGGCATTACTACTTCGTCCCAACTCTCTTGTGTATGGAAGTTTCTTACAACAATATTTTCAGGTGGTATGTCATCATCTATGCCCATCAGTTTTCTTCCGGCCGGATTTATGTAAGAGAGCGTCCCTTGTGTATTTGAGAAGCAAACCATGTCTAAACTGGTTTCCAATACATTTGCCAGCTTTGCTTCTGTTTTGGTGTTGTGATTTTCTATGGTTTTTTTAGCTTCAAATAGGTTATTGTTGGCAATATTTAATTGTTCGTTGGTTGCAAATAATTCTTCATTAGATGTGGTCAATTCTTCGTTTGTAGCATGAAGTTCTTCGCTTGCAGTTTGTAGTTCTTCATACGATTTACTCAAGTCTTTATTTAATTGAGCTATTGTTTCATATTGTGAAATAAGTTTTTTGTTAATCAATAAATTATATATAAATGCTCCTAAAATAAATATGGACAATAAGCATAATATTGTAATTATGGTGTCATTCAAGCTTTTAGTTTCAATATCCAAAAGTGCTTTTCTTTGTTTTAGTAACTTTTCTTCTTCTTTTTGGATGTTTGAAATGATAATCCGAGCTGAGTCCATAAGTCTTCTTCCTGAACTCAACATAGAAGGGGGTGTTGTCAAGCCTCTGTAGCGCAAGTCCTCGATTGATTTTTTAGAACGCGCCACTCGCTTTGACGCTAATATTGCCAAGGAGTCAATTTTAGGTTGTTGGTTTTGGTTGTCGCTGGTGAGCTTTTTTAGAGATGCAATTGAGTCGGTTATTGCCAATACAGCCGAGTTGAATGGCTCTAAAAAGAGTGAATCTTTGGTAAGCAAATAGCCTCTTTGTCCCGTTTCTATATCTTTTAGTAATGATATTACTTTTTCTGATGTACCTATTACTTGGTTGGTGTGGCTAACGGAGTAGGCAAGTATCAATGTGTTTTTTGACTTTTGCCACATAAGTAAGAAAACAGAAAGAATTATCGCAGTTAATGCAACAAATACCAGTATATTAAATAATCTCTGCTTTTTAATCATAGGAATAGGTATTTTTGTCTATCGACAATATAGGCATAGTTTCTAAATTTCAAAAAGTAGTTCATCAAAATAGAGGATATTTTACGTTTTGTTAATAGAAGTTGTTGTTGCATATTGCGAGTATATTCGCTTTTGTTTTAAATAGAATGATTTTAAATAACGCTTTCTTTGTAGCGTTTCGGGCAAAAAAGTTGTCTAACAGATATATTTCTATCCTTAAAGCATAATCTATAGTTTTATGATAAATAAGTACACGAATCTTTTATTAACAGTAGTAATTATTTTAAGCTTTTTTGTTGTTGAAAAGGTGTCTGCTACACATATAGTAGGTGGTCAATTGCAATATGTCAAAATAGGTCCGGGTTCCATGCCCAATTCTTCCAGATATAGAATTAAACTCATTTTATATAGAGACAATAACTCTCCTACTTTTTCATTGGCCAATGAAGTACCTATTATATGTAGGGCAGATGTGAGGTTTAATTCAGATGGTTCTGTGAAGTCTGCCATCAATGAAACCATCTTAGGACAAAGGTTTGGTCAAACCAATGTCTTTATCAGAGATTTTACCATCAATGATGGTAGTTATTTAGATACTTTGACGGTGAGAAATGGTGCATTGGTTAGTAATAATAACACAGGAAGTAATACTTTTTTTAATGATAATTTCGATGCTAGTATTAATAATGACTATGGAGGCGCAGCCGGCCCTACCAATAGCGGAGACGTAACGAGCTCAAGACTGTATCCGCCAAGTTCTATTGCAGGAATTTTTGCTACTTTATCGGGCTATGAATTTGGGTCTATGCCATCCAATTATCCTGCCAACCAGATTATAGCCAGCAACAACGCTTCAGCAAGCCCACAGAATTTTGGGTTTATTAGAAAATATGTATATGACAATAATACATCTATTGTTGACACATGCTCTGAGGCTAAACAATTCTCCCTTGAAATAGGAGAATATATAAGGGTGGTAGATTTGCCCAATGTACCGGGCGGTTGGCATTTGTTTTTTGTGCTTTCTGCTCGAAATGCAGGAATTGTAAATATAGAGAGACCTTTACAATCGGGCTATGTGGTGTA
>ERZ1066116.80-NODE-80-length-64721-cov-12.503046_pt1 | contig 64721 bp, 32 predicted proteins | sample MGYA00382763_ERZ1066116 | MGnify/ENA primary metagenome ERZ1066116 (study PRJEB33369, sample SAMEA5778346) | biofilm metagenome | biome: Industrial cooling water; feature: Water cooling tower basin; material: Biofilm | place: United Arab Emirates | collected...
TTAATTCTTAATTCTTAATTCTTAATTCTTAATTCTTAATTCTTAATTCTTAATTAATTATTTCACCCTTCCCGGATTTTCTTTAATAAAAGCATCCCAGTTGTTTTTGGTTGTTTTTGAAAAAACAGTTTTATTTTGATAATGGTGGCAAAGTGCTACCGCCAGTGCATCGGTAGCATCAAAAAATTCGGGCATATCAGCTAAGTTAAACATTCTTTGCAACATAAAAGCTACTTGTTCCTTGGTGGCGTTGCCATTTCCAGTCACCGACTGTTTAATCTTTTTAGGTGAATATTCTATAATTGGAATGCCTCTCGCCAATGCTCCTGCCAATGCTACACCTTGCGCCCTGCCCAGTTTCAGCATAGATTGTATATTTTTACCATAAAAAGGAGCTTCTATTGCCACATAATCAGGCATAAACTCTTCAATCAGTTGCCCTACTTTGTCATATATTTTTTTAAGTTTCAATGCATGGTCGTCTTTGTCATATTTGCCTACATGCACCACCCCGTATTGCAAAAGTTTAATTTTGCTACCCATTACCTCAATTATGCCATAACCCATTACATTTGTACCAGGGTCTATGCCTAAAATCACCTTTTCTTTACCGTTGGAAGCTTCTGCGTTCATATCTTGGCTTAAAGCTAATCAAAAAAGAATTTTTTATGGTATAAAAATTACCGTTACGCTTGCCACTATTGGGTATTTAGCTATTACTTTCAAAAAAGACGAAGCCCTTTACAAAGAATTTTTCAGTGTTTTCTCAGGCAATATACAACTGAATAATTCTTGGGAATTAATAGCCTGCTTAGGATTGATGCCATTAAACTGGTTGCTTGAGGCGCTCAAATGGCGATTTTTAGCATCCAAAATAGAGAAAATATCTGTTACCACAGCCGTAAAAGGAACTTTGGCCGGTTTGGCATTGGGCTTTATCACTCCCCATGCCGTGGGCGACTATGCTGCACGTCTCTATTATTTAAAACTAAAACATAAAATCGAAGCCTTTGGGGCACTCCTTCTCACCAGAGTGTCCATGTTTTACGTGAGCCTATTTTATGGAATAGTGGCTTTTTATATCTTAAACAGGTTTGACACCTTGGGCACATCCATGTTTTTAGATGAAAAGGTCATGATGCTCACCGCAGCATTAGCGGTGTTGAGCCTTGCCATATTAATGAATATTCATGTGCTCGACCACCTGCCATACAAACACCCAGCTTTTAGTTGGGTATGGCACTCTGTAAAAGTATTGGGCGAATACACAATAAATGACTTTGCCACAGCATTTTTAATTTCTTTTGTGCGCTATTCAGTATTCAGCTTACAGTATTTATTGTTATTAAAATATTTTGGAGCAGATATATATAATGTGTTGACAATCAGCTCTATATGGATGGTATTCTTTGTAAAATCCGTTTTCCCAAATTTCAGTTTTTTAAACGATTTGGGGGTGCGAGAAATCGCCTCGGTATACTTCTTTACTTCCATAGGCATAGAAGCCTCACAGGCAGTACTTGCTAGTCTCACGCTGTGGCTTATCAACATACTCACCCCTACTCTTTTGGGATTGGCTGTGTTGCTAACTAGCAAGTACAAAAAAGTTTTGTGATTTTCTGCTATGGAAACTTAGGAAACTTCGACCAATCGGGTTTGCGCTTTTCCACAAAAGCTTTCTTGCCCTCTTTTCCTTCTTCTGTCAAATAATAAAGCAATGTAGCGTTTCCCGCAAGCTCTTGTATTCCTGCTTGTCCATCGAGTTCTGCATTAAAGGCCGATTTAAGCATACGCAAAGCAATCGGGCTTTTATCCAACATTTTTTTGCACCACTCCACAGTAGTTTTTTCCAACTCATCGAGTGGAACTACTTTATTTACTAGACCCATATCAAGCGCCTCTTGCGCATTGTATTGGTCGCAAAGAAACCATATTTCACGCGCTTTTTTCTGTCCCACTATTCTAGCCAAATACGATGCACCGAAGCCTCCGTCAAAACTACCTACTATGGGACCCGTTTGCCCAAAGCGGGCATTGTCTGCCGCTATTGATAAATCGCATACCACATGCAGTACGTGACCTCCGCCAATGGCCCAGCCTGCCACCATTGCCACTACAGGCTTTGGGAGCGAACGAATCAGTTTTTGCAAATCCAGTACATTGAGCCTGGGCACACCATCGCCACCTACATAGCCACCATCGCCCCTCACTTTTTGGTCGCCACCACTACAGAAAGCTTTGCCACCCTCTCCTGTCAACACCACTACTCCCAAATCGGTTCTTTCCCTACAGATGTGCATAGCATCTATCATTTCACTTACCGTGAGCGGTGTGAAAGCATTGTGAACATGCGGACGATTGATACTTATTTTTGCTATTCCTTCAAATTCTGTGAATAATATTTCTTTGTATTCTTTTATGGTTTTCCAAGCGTAGTTCGATTGCATACTTTATGACTTTTTTTGCAAAATTATAGAATACAAAAGCAATTATTAGTTTTTAGGTAAAATAAAAAACGGGACACTTCACAGTGTCCCGTTTTTTGAGTGTTAAAAGTAATTTCTACCTTATAATGGTGATTCCCCCGCGTTTTTCAAACTTCTTGCCTTTGGTATATTTACTATTTCCTTCATATTTCAAAATGTAAGGATACAAGCCAAACGGCAGGTTCATACTTCCAAACTTACCATCCCATTGGAAATATTTGTCCTTGGTAAAATACACAACTTCGCCCCAACGGTTGAATACTGTAAAGTCAATATTATCATAGTATTTACCAAACAACTTATAAAACTGGTCGTTTGGATTACTTCCATCAGGTATAAATGCATCGGGCAAGAACACCACAGGATCGCAAGCCGCAGCCACTTGTATACTGTCTATGGTACTACAACCTCTCAGCGTAGAAATCCTTACAAAATATTTTACAGTATCATACACAATCTCAGTTTTTCCTGTATTCCCTGATGCTAACCACTGATATTTTAAGGTGTCTGGATTACCACCTGCATCTAGTACCACTCCTTTCATTTCGTCAATACAATAAGGCACTTCGTCCAAATTTTTAACCATTGGCTTGGCATCAAATGTAACATACGAGGAGTCTGTGGCTTCGCATTGACCAATCAAAAATTTCACATCGTAAATACCTCCACCGAGTGAATCATTCCTCACCCAAATCCTTGGTCTTCTATTTACAGCTTTCCAATAAATGGTGTCTTTGGGAGCTATAATCTTCCTTTTTGTCCATGAATAGCTTGCATTAAAGGTATCAATCCTAATCGAAGGTGGATATTTGATGTAAATAGGATTCACCAAATTGGTAGGAGTAGCATCAAGTGCCACCACATCGCCTATACAAGCATACACATTATTCAAAGGAATAGCTGGCACAGGGTGCGTTTTAATCCTTACGGTATCATAAGCAATACAGCCTAAGCGAAACGCATTGTCAGTTATTTGAACCACATATTTAGCACTATCTCGTTGTTCATCAGAAACAAAATATGTTTGTCTCCTATATTTTATTCCATAATCAATAGGCGTTAGGCCAGGATTATTCAAATCAAAACCATTAAAAGTGACATTGTAATTCAAATCCCATGCATAAGACAAAGTATCATTAACCACACCTGGTACATTTACCTGAGGGGCAAGTGTAACAGGCCCTTTACAAACTACTCGCCCTCTTGTAAATGGTGCTGGCAACGGTCTTACATATATATTTGCTCTTGAAGGGCAACCAAATTCAGTGTATTCAAGCGTATACAATCCTGGATCGATACCTGTTCTTATGATAGAATTTGGCTCTGTCTCACCAGACAATATCACTGAGTCTCTATACCATTGGAATGAACCGCCTGTAATTGAAATGAAGCTTCTAGGCATCTTTAGAGTGTCGCTGTAGCAAACTCTGTAGTCATCAAAAAGATTAATGACAGGGATCGCTCTTACCTGCACAGTGTCATTGTTGGTACAACCAAAACGAGTGTCTGTGACATTTAATATGTATCGTTGAGCACCCGATACGGTCACAACTACTTCTGTGATATTTCTTCCTGCTATGGTAGTTCTGCTGATATCATACCACTGATAAGAAACATCGCTCCTCAAGCCGTTTACACTTAGTTTAAACGAAGCAGCTTCGCAAACAATAGTATCTTTTCCTGCGTTGGCCACCGGAAGTGGGTCACGTTTTAGGAATAGTGTAGTACTGCTTGATGTAGATTTACATGAACCTCGACCATAATTAATAAGCGTTAAATTAATTCCAGTTGTAGATAAATCTAAATCAGCTTGAGCAGGGATATACACTGCATTACTGTCAAATCTACTTGGAGAAAAAGAGCCTACGCCTGTTGTTGTCCATTCAATCTTCTTAGTTGGATTTGGAGCGATACCAAACAATTGAATGGCTGTAACAGTACAAATAGAAGGACTACCTGCATTTGCAGTCGGTATTGGTTCAAGATTAATAGAAATTCTATCCGTTTTAGCTGGACAAGCATTGGTTTTAACAGAAGACAACGCAAAACTCAATAAGGATTGCTCTCTATCTTGCGAAGAAGGGGTGTACAACACAGTTCTCTCTGTACTTCCTGCTATAGTCACTGCCGGACTAAACGTTCCGCCAGGTACAGAAGATACTTTTGACCAAAATCCACTATTATGGTTTGTCACTAATCCCGAAAGTGTGATCACATCACCCGCACAATAGGTAACATTGTCCGGCTTAGCATCTACGACTGGGTCTCTATCATACCTAATTGTGAACTTAGTAGAATCAGGCGGACAGTTATCAGTTTGTGTAGTAGAGTACACTTTTACTTTAGTGAAACCTGCTTGGATATCGTTAAATGAAGGTGTATAATTTTGTCCCGGTAATATTAATGTTCTTCCTCCAGGCCCTGTTCCTACTACAGTAGTGTTTACAGTGGCTCCGTTCGTAGAAGTAAACACTCCTGTACCCAACGTTTTAAACATACCGGTACCAACTACTGAATTCACAGGAATATTAATGGTACTTAATGTAGTGACTGTTTCACAATAAGGATCTCTAAACAGGGTATCCAATCTTGGGCCAGGATTAAATCTAACACTGATAATCGTATTTTGTCTGGGTTTCAACTCTTGTTTACAAGTACCCAAATCAGGCTTAAACTCAAAATTCAATCCTTGCACCTTATCGTTATTATCGTATGTATAGGTTACAATCGCAGTTGTGGGTGGGTTGGGTGATGAAGTGTTGCTAAACTTCAAATCGTTATTTAACCCATTGGCTACCCAATTTCCAAAGCCGGAAACTGTGTTAAGGAAATAAGCTGTAAGTGTAATTGGCCTAATATCATTGGTACACAGATTAGGTATTGTTTGCAACAATACATATGGCCTAGGAGTAAAGCGCACATTGACATCGCTTGTAAATGTACGTACAGAACAAATGCCTACGCCATTGGCAACCAACTGAAGCCTCACTATTTGGTGAGTATTACTTCCATTAACACCCAGCGAATCTTCCCCACTGGCATAATAGAAACCATTAAGAGCTGTATTGTCTATCGGAGACATATTGTCGTTTGCAGTATATACATTACCCCTTACACCGGCCACACCTGGCGCTGTCGAAAACTGTTGCCCTGCAAACACAGGTTTAGTAGCTGTCCAATACCAATTTTGCGCCCTGCTATCTACAGATGCATTGAGCGGCACACCATTGTCTGAACACATCGTCAATTCTGTAATACCCGAACCCGTGGCTGAAATAACAGGTGGCGTACCATAACGTAGCGTAACGATACTGGTATCGGGCGTACAAGGATTACCGCCTTGAGAAATTAACAACAAGGTAACTCCCCCTACAGAAACATCGGCCTGCGATTGGTTGTACACCCAAGCAGAAGGGTCTAGATTCGGATTTACAGTCAGAGGTAGTCCAGTCACGGTAGAGAAAGTACCGGAACCAAGCGTAATCCATTGTATACTAGCTGCATTTTGCTGAGTAGCATTAATCAACCTATACGAAGCAATATCAGCGCACAAGCTGTCGTTGCCCCCGGCAGCCACTGTGGTAGCAGGAGTGATAAATACTGTACTGGTAGTGCTGTATACATCTATACAAGTTCCGGGTTGAGGTACGGAGAGGGTAATGCCCAAACTCGTTAGGTTTCTGTCTTGCGCATCTAAGAAGTAATTGTAATTATTGCTTAGCAACTCGGCTTGTGTAGCAAAATCAGAAGGGTTAAACAAACCAAATCCAGTAGAACTCCATTGTGCACTTACGCCCGAAATACCTGAAACCGTTCCCCTCAATGGAATAGATACCTGATCGGAACATATAGCTGTGACCGCATTAAACAGCGAGAGTATAGGGCGTGGAGTTAAAGTAACTCGTTGTGTAGCTGTTACTTGGTTACATGGAGGAATAGCCGAATTGGGGTATGTTAGAGAGCGGGTCTCGAACACCAACTCTGCACCTAGATTTCTATCGTCTGCACTAGATGAGTAAGTAAGAGACCCCAAATTTAGGCCTGTTAGTGTGCCGTTGGTACTAGAAATACTACTTCCCGTCAAAGTACCTGTCCCTATCACGGTGGTATTATCCGTGTTAATTCTGTAAACAACCCACTGAACGGTATTAATATTATTTATAGTAGCACCAACATTGATTGACCTAAAATCATTACATATCTCTTGTCTTAAATTAGGAATAATACTTGGTGCAGGAAACACATTTAAGTTTACAGTCTTGGTAATAGGCTTACAAGTATTAGGACCTGTTGTACTCAATATAAATGGTATAGAGCCATTGCCTACATCAAGTGTAGAAATACTATATACCAGTGGCATGTTCACTGCCCCTACTGTTTGAGTAATAGCTGCCGAGAGAGCACTTGTAATAGTGCCATTGCCACCTCCAAGCCATCTGTAAGCCAACGGTACTGAACCAGCCACAGTTATGGTATTAATACCGTTAAAAGTGATGGTAGGCACATCTGCACAAATATTCAAATCACTTCCTGCCGAAATATCAGGTTTAGGATTTACAGTGACAGTTACCACATTAGAAATCTCGGGAAGACATCTTGAGTCTTGACCTGTGGTAGTAAAGTTAAAGAATAATAATGAAGGGACAGTGGTGTTAATCTCTGCATTAGATAATTGATATCTGATATCAGTGTTATCATTGATAAGTGTACCTGTACCGTTTGTACTCCATTGCACACCTAAAGCCCTTTCTATTTTACCTTTAAGAGAAATTTCGGTCTGATCAGCACATATACCCAAAGCTGTAGTATTTGGTATCTGAGCAAGAGGTGGTCTAGAAAATCTTATATTAAGGATTGAAATCACATCACTACACCTGTCATTTGCGATGCTTGTAATTGTATTTACTCCTGGTATAGATACAATACCTACTTTCAATGCCAAGGTTAAGAAAGGGAAATTGTCCGGATTTGCCACATCTGCAGCCGAAGGGTAATAAACGTCAGTCTTTGTATAGCTTACATTCGTTCCTAAAGTTGTTATAGGATCATTGAAAGTACCTTCTCCTAATAAAGTGTTTGCAGGGTTATTCCTTGATGATTCAAAAAAACCAGGTGCATAACCTACTGTTGTAACTAAAGGCCTTTGAATAAACCATTTCGCAGTATTATAGCCAAACAAATTAGGGTCTTGGGTGTTTGGAGATGGCAATGTGGCTATACCGGTCAATGAAATACCATTTAATAAAGCGGTATTTATACATTCATCTCTAACAGAGCCTATCGCATCTGCACTAGGTGGAGGCGTAAAAAGAATCTTTAAAGTATCTTTCACTGCGGTTTTACATTGTGTTCCTGCATCTAAGAATGACTCCAACTCAATTATAATACCATTTAATAAAGTAGCTCTATCATCATCAGATGGCACATAAACATCTCCAAATTGATAAATTTTTGCACCCGTGAGCGTATTTGTACCTATTTGATTACCCGTAAAAGTTGTAGTTAAATTAGAAGCCGGACCTGGCACTGTAGTCGATGCAAAAAAACCAGTTCCATAAGACCTCCATCTTGCTAACGAAGTACCTGATATAGTACCGCTTAATACAGGGTTTATGTTAAAACACACCGAAATCTCTTGCGATTTACCAGAATTAGCCTGTATTCCTGGTGAAATAAATCCTGTAACAGTAGACGGTGTTCCATTTACACACCCATTTGTAACTCCCGGAATGGTACTTAATATAAATGTAATAAGCTTACCTTGGTCTGTTTCATCAGCAATATAAACATCGTTCATAGTAGAAGATGATTGTGCACCTGTAGACAAGAAATACCCAGCACCGAGTGTAGTCCACACACCTTGTTCACTACTAGATGGTGGAGAAAGCTGAATTCTATCAGTACCGCAAATAGTACTAGGTAAAGACCCTGCATTTAAAGATGTAGAACCGCTAAAAGTATAGTTTACAATATCGCTAACTAAAGCACAGGATTCGCCCAATGCTGTTAGGGTAAACATAGCCGTTCCCGGCCCACCCGGAGAGGGGTAAACAGATTTCACTACCTGAATATTACCCCCTGCCGTTGATACAATACTAGATAAAGTGGAACCTAAAGTAGTGGATGCACCAGTGAAAGAAACCAAAGACCAACCAAAGCTTGTACCTGCTTGCGTAACAATAGGCAACATAGTACCAGATAGTGTCAATGCACTTAAGGAACAAATAGTACCATCAGAACCTGCATCCAATACCGGTGCATTCCTTAAAGAAATGCCTATAGATGTAGTAACTTGATTACATAATCCATTGTTTCCAGTGCTAAACAGCAATACTACATCGGACAAGCTAAAGAACTCATCTCCCGAAATAGTGTATATACCTGCTATGGTTGCTCCAAAACTATTTGAAGCTACAGTAGTATTTTGCATTATACCTCTAATGGCAGGTGAGGATGCTGAGCGCCATGAACCTGCACCTGTAGATGAATAACCAGTAACTGTAATGACACTATTGTTTGAACAAGCTAATTTAGGACCAGTAACTGATATAACCGGAGCGGAAACAATACTTACAACATTATTTGCAGTAGGCATTGGGCAAAGCGACTGACCATTACCTGAAACTGTAAAGTTAACAAAGGTAGAGTTCTTATCGGCCACAGTTGGAAAAAATTCAAGATAAGCAGTATTAGTACCATCAAGCGGTCTAAAGCGGCTTGGAATGTATTGGAAATTGCCATCCGCAAACGTACTTACACCGTTTTGTGCAGTCCAAGTAGTTGCTAATGAGGCTAGAGGAGAATCAAAAGTAGCGGTTGCAGAAAGATTTATCCTTGATGCATCGGCACAAACATTAAAGTTTCCTTCATTTATAATAATTGTAGGAATGGTCTCTAGTCTGTAAGAAACAGTGTCTCTGTAAATAGAATTACAAATACCTGTACCTGACACAACCAGACCAAAAACCAAGTTAGGTTCATTATCTGTACCTATACTATAAAAATCTCCAACAATACCGGGTGCGGTTTTTACCAAGCCGGCTATATTGGTATTAGCACCCGAAAAAGTACCATTGGTTTGATTGCCTTGTATGGCATTCCATTGATACAAATACCTTTCAGTACCACTCACTGTACCGGATAAGGTAAGTACTCCAACCGACCGACAATAATCTCTGCTTGTTCCTGCATTTAATGTAGGTGGACTTACTAAGGTCAAATTTACAACATCTGTAGCAGCAGAACACAAGCCATTTTGGTCGAGTGTTCTAACTGTAAATGATATTTTACCCAATAAAGCATCATTTTGTGACACAAAATACCTGACATCATCGGGTGCTGGATTAGCCACATCTAGTGCCGGATTACCAAAATTTCCACTTCCATTACTAGACCACTGTGCATTTGTGAAATTATCTCCTTGATAAGTTAAGGTAACGAAATTTGAAAGTGCAAAATCAGAACACATAATCATATCTGCCCCACCACTGATGGTAGGCCTTGGAGTAATGTTTACAGTAATGGTTTTATGTACAGGTGCACAATAAGGCGAAGCACCAGTCACTGACACATCAAAATCTATTGTACCGGCTGTGTAGTCTGCCGAAGTAAGGCTGTAAATCGGATTAAAGGCAATATTGTTTGGAGATAATGAACCTGAAAGCGTGTTGGTAATATTTCTCCAAACCAAACCCGTTGAGGTTAAAGTAGGCGTAGCTGCTAATTGAACCGTAGAAACTTCACTACATATATTAATAGGATTTGTACCTAACACAATATCAGGTGAAGGAGTAATGTCGATTTTGAAAGTTTGTTGTACAACCACGTTAGAACAAGCTCCCACACCAGAAAGTGAACCTGTAATAGAAACAGACCCTGCTGCAATATCAATTGCACCTGAAGAATATGCAGTTGAATAAGATGTCGGATCAAAAATTGCTCCTGTACCACCCAGCCCAAACGATGACTGCCTCCATAATATATTCCCTCCATTTGTTTGCGAAGCACTAAAAGAAACCTGCGAATTATTGGCACACACTTGTCTATTTGGCAATGGAGCAAAAGTTTGGACAGGGTTGTATGTTATAATTTTTGTTGCCTGTACATTTTTACAAGTTCCGGCTACAGACGTTGAGTAAATAGTCAAAATAGTTTGTCCATTGGGCGAACCTTGTTTTTCAATACTGCCCGGCCTATATACTTCATTCAAATTTGTGCTGGTAATCGAAGTGCCTGCCACTGTGAAAATACCTGCACCGCCCGAAAGAGTAGAAATAGCACTTGTGGTCCATCTTACTGCCAAAACTGTTGGAGAAGCTGACACCCCTGTGGAGTTATTTAATGTTATTGCATTGGTATTAGAACACAAAATCTCATTTGACCCGCCCGAAATGGTAGGTGGTGGCGTAAATGCTAATGAGGTTGTGGCTCTTACGGGTGCACAAACCCCATTGTTGTTTGATGTAACAGTAATGATGAAAGGCACATTGTTTCTATAAGCGTTTTCTCTATCTGCGACAAAGGGTTGAAATACAATAGGACTATAGGTAATATTGTCAGGTACAAACGTTCCACTGCCGTTAGAAAGTGTTGCCGAATTTGTAGAAGAGAACGCACCCGATAGCGTCACCACATCATTATCTCCACAGAAAGAAAAAGAACTTGGCAGTGTTACCACAGGTACTACCTGCAAATTAATCGTTTTAGTGGCCGAAACATTATTACAACCAGCCAATGTTGCGGTAAGGGTAAACAATATACCTGAAGTAGAGGCCACTTGCGGTCCGGGGCGGTAAGTTGTGATAGCTCCTAAGCCTCCAATAGTACCAATATTTGTCCCTATTGCCGTTGTAGTCCAACCCGCTAATGTAGTATTTGTTACAGACCCTGTTAAAGTAACTACGGGTGTATTGGCACAAATTAAATTGGTAGGCGCGCCCACATTCACTGTTGGAGCAGGTGTAAAATTGATGGTTTTATTCAAAACCTGCGATCTACAACTACCTGGCCCTGTAACACTTACAAAAACAGTAAAAAATCCATTGCCTACATCAGTTGGAGATGGGAAGTAACCTGTAACTGTACCTACGCTATTGGTTGTAATTGTATTAGGGAAATTAAATGTACCGCCAATTGAAGGGTTGGCCACATACCATTGCACGGTAGGTCTAGCTACACCTATCACAGTCATATTTGTTCCTGTCAGAGAAACCAAGGAGATATTTTCACATGCTGTAGCAGGGCCACCAATAAATATGCGAGGTTTTTGGGTAATAGTCACTACAATTCCACCATTTAAATCCAGTATATCGCTACAAACACCACTACCGCTGCTCCGAATATTGAATCCTAAAATAGTACGATTTAAATCTGCCGAAGAAGGAATATACCTTACAGTGGCTGTAGTGATGGAGTTAATATCTGTTGCAGTAGAAGTATTGCTGGTTTGCCAATTGGCTATGGCATTTGTACCCGTAGAAGACCAAACAATGGCAGAAGTACCACTAAAAGTAGCTGTCATGCTCATGAAAGTAGTGTCGGAACACACTTCATAAGAGGAGGTGGTTATTCGTATGCTTGGCTCGGTTCTAAAACTGATATTAACTGTAGAATTTTGAGGTGTAGGGCATGGTAAACTAAGTGCTCCAGAAACTGTAGGGGTGAATGAAAATACAATAGACTTTGGTGGGTTCAATTTAGCCGCACTAGTAGGTGTAAATACAGTTATTCTATTGTTTGGATTAGAAAAAGTACCTAATCCATTTCCTAAGACTGTCCATATACCTCCACGAGAATTATCGGCAACCCCATTGGCTAGCACTGTACCTGTAAGAGTTACGTTTGCTACATTTGAGCAATATTCAAGCGATGGGCCTGCATTGCCTGTTAACCTAGGCGTTATGGTGATAACTTTTACAGCTGTGATAGGCGAACAAGGGCTGGTATTTACACCGGTAAGGCTTAACCTTACATTTCCCGAAGTTATGTCTGTAGCAGAAAATACGTAGGTGTCAACTGGTGTCAGACCGTTAACCACGGCACCAATTGCCAAAGAAGATGATGTAAAATAGCCTGTACCTGATGTTCTCCAACGTCCACCTGTAGCACCTGTAAGCGTGGCATTCAAAGCAATAGAAGTATTGTTACCACAAATTGTTTCAAATGGCCTTTCAATTGACACCGTAGGTGCAGCTGTCACTGTAATTACCACATTATCAGTAACCGCAGGGCAACCCGTAGATGCATCTGTAGTCCAAGTGAAAGTAACCAGTTCCGGTAAAGCTCCCGTGGTGAAAGTAAAATTATCTATTCTGGTAGTGCTTGTGTTTGTATTTGTAGAGGCAAATCTACCCGAAGTTTTTGTGGTAGACCAACTACCCGAGCTACTACCGCTTGCATTGAGATTAATAGGGAAATCATTTACACAAACAACTTGCGGTGCACCTGCATTTGCCACAGGCGCAGCCGTAAAGCTTAGGTTTGCAAAATTAGAAACGGCATTACAAGCCCCATTTAGTATAGAGTTGGCTATCAACCTGATAGGAGTAGGTGATGTTTTGTCTAAAGCAGAGGGCGTGTAAACAGTAGCAATATTTCCACCTATCACAGTGTAGTTTGAAAAAGTTCCACTTCCACTGGTAGTCCACACTACCCCACCTGCACCTGTAACAGAGCCGGGAACTGCCACAGTAGGCGAGTTCAAGCAACTTGATAACGCAGAAAGAGCAATAGCAGGAGGTGAAGTAATTGTAATTCTAATGCTGTCTCTCACAGGAATAGCATTATTAAATTCGTTTGTGGTAGTGAATTTAATATCTACAAAACCTTGATTAATTTCACTTGTTGTAGGAACATAAGTAGCAGAAAAACCGGGAGAAACTACATTAAATGTATTAGCTCCCCCGAACCAGCTTCCACCTGCTGCTCCTGTGACAGTAGCATTTAGCGTTATTGTAGAGTTGTTTGCACAAACCGAATTGCCTGATATTTTGGCTGTAGGTTTGGGGAAAATATTAAAAGTGATACTATTTGAAACAGGCCCACAATTATTAGCTCCTGCCACAGACACAAAAATAGTGGCTGATTGGGCTGCCACATCAGCATCGGAGGGAGTATAAACAACCGTTCCCGTAATGAAAGGTCCAACAGAATTATAGGTAAACGTGGTTTGATTTGGAGTGAAAGTACCACCTAGTCCACCATACCAACGTGCCGTGGTAGATGGGGTAAGGTTTGGCCCTGTGATGGTTACGGTGAGCGTTACATTCCTATTATTTTCATTTGAAATCGGTACAGGTCCAAAAGTAATAACTGGCGCAGGTGTGAATCCAACATTGATGCTTCTTGACCTTGTTAAACACTGTCCTGAGGTAGTACCAATATTTGCCCCTGTAGAATTTAAAGTGAGCAATACATTACCATTGAATAAATCGGTAGCAGAAGCCCTATAGGCATCGCTTAAATTGGTGGTAGTAGCAGCATTGGTACTTGCAAAAGTTCCTGTACCATTCGTAGACCACAATCCGCCTGAAGCAGGAGTACTTACGGAACCTGTAAGCGTGCCCACTAAATTGTTTTCACATAGAGAAAGATTTGGCCCTACATTAATAATCGGGGAATTAAAATATTTTACATAAGCTGTGTCATAAGTAGGCCTGCAACCTTGTGTAGGGTTACTAGCTTCCAATATAACCCTTATAATACCTGCCAATGTATCTGCCCCTGAAGACGTGTATAGAGTACTTAAAGCTGCTGGTGCTGAAAAAGTACCAGTACCACTAGTACGCCATTGCAAAATAGCTGTGGTAAATATTTGAGCATTCAAAGTTTGATTTGCATTGTTATTACATAGTTTGAATGTATCATTTACAGCAACAGCATTACTAATAATTGCCCTAGGACTCCGAACAAAGGTTAGAGTTCTAGCAGTAGGGACAGCATTACAACTTCCATTATTTGTAGATAAAAAAGAAATAGGCAAACTAAACCCACCAGCAAATGATTCTGCAATACCCAAAACTGATGCACTCGGCCTGTAAATAAATGAAGAAGCAAAAAAACCGGTACCCGATATTGAAGTTAATCTTATGAAAGTGCCCCCGAATGAACCATCACTAATTGTGAACCCTCCAGCCCCTAATACTGTACCTGAAATAGTAAATTCAGCGTTATTTGTGCAAACTTGTGTTCCTGAGGTGGCATTAGTACTAGTAATAACAATATTAAATCTTGGACTTGGATTTATCAGCACCCTCACTACCCTGCTCACATTATTACATTGGGTGGGTGATGGCAACACGTTCGTGGACAACTGCAAATCCACAAATCCATTTAATGTATCGGCAGGTGAAGGAAAATAAATATAGGATACTCTGTAAACATCCGTACCCGGCAGAGCTACTCCGGGAAGAGTAATAAAAGAACCACCTACACCGGGACTTGTTGCAGTCCTCGACCATAAACCACCCAAGCCTGAGTTAGATACTATACCTATAATTGTAAAATTTGAATTGTTTGCGCACACACGATAAGGTGTTGTAGAGATCCCATTTACCGTAAATCCGGCTATGGTAGGCACATCTCGTAATGGCCCTGCTGTGAGTGTAATGACATCTCGCACAGGCAAACAGCCATTTAATCCGTGATTAGTAGAGGTGAGTGTCAAAATAGCAAAGCCAGCAGAAATGTCATTACTACTAAATCTATAGATGTCACCTAAGATAGTGGATGTGTTCATGCTTGAGCCTAAGAAAGTTCCTCCATTTGCTCTTGTGGTCCATATACCCTGAGTAGCACCTCCAGATATGGTGGCATTAAGCATATACTCTAGATTATTTCGACAAAGCTGAACGACCGGTGGGCCTGCATCAACAAATGGACGAGGAGTAACCGTAATACCGGCAGATGTTGAGATACCCACAGGACATTCCGAAATACCAGAAGTTGTTAAAATCATAGGAATGACAAAACCAGATACCGATAATTCAGCAATGGTCGGCCGATAAGTAAATGATAAAAAGCGTCCATTAATACCTCCAACAACAGATGACACACCTGTCACTGTGGCTCTAGCGGTAGTAGTCCCACCAGCTTGAATGTAATTACCATCCCCACCTGACCATATTCCACGCGGTGCAATGGTGATGAAGCCCGAAACTTGTACTATTGACACATTTTGGCATACATTATTAGTGTAAATCTGTGCTGCAGGTGTTTGCCGCACCACGGTTAAGCTCCTAAACGTAGAGTCTTTACAACCAAACTGATTTTCTACCAACAGATATGATTGGGCGTTGGCTATTGAGTCAGGATAAGAAAAAGTAACCCCTGGTATACTTTGAGGACCGAAAAGAGTCCCAGAAATTGTAGCTCTACTAATAGTAGCCAATGAACTTCCTGTGACACTAGGCCATGTTGTACCGTTCTTATCTCTTCTAAACTCAATGAACTGCCCCTTTCCAAAAAAATAACGAACCCTCACTACTTTTGACTCCTGAGCTTCCTCCGGTCTGATTCGTGCCCTGCTGCCATCGGGCTGCATCCACCATGCCTCGCCTAAAAAGGTCGTGACAACGCCCATTCCATTTATTGTTGTAATTAGTACTTGAGGAATAGGGTTAGTTGCCGGATTTGTCCACAATGATGTACCCGATGTAGTCACAAATCCTGTACTTGTACCAGTAGCAAATGGATTAAAAGTAATAGGAGTATTTACACACACAGGCCCACCCGTCACTGTATAGCCTGAACGAATAGAAGACACATTGACTGCTATGAATGCCGAATCTGAACAATTGTGTCTCTCAATATTATTTGATTCTAATTGTGCTACCAACTTCACAAAATAAGTGCCTGGTGCGGTAAAAGTATAATTAGGAGCTGATGTGGTAGTCTTCACCCCAAAACGGATATGAGAGGTACTAGAAACGCCTCCAATGGTGCTTCCGGCAACAATTGTGCCATTAGGAGCAATTCTCCTTAGATTACTTCCGATAATTGTATGCCTATCTATCCCAAAATCCCAAAATAAATTAAGGGTTGCATCATTTGCAGGACTTAAGGGTGCAAAAGTAAACGGTACAGGAGTGATGTTTGGCCTGAAACAACCCTGGGTGAAAGCTATTCTAGCTTCTGATTTAATAGGGCATTGCTGAACATTAAACTGATAATCTCTACTGATTTCGCTCATTAATACCCTATTAGAAACTCCTGCGCCACCAATACCGGGAATGGTTCTGTACTCTCTTACCCTGATACTGGTCACAAACTGGCTAGCAATAGGTGGGTTGTAAGTGGTTTCACCAGTTGTAGGGTTAATGAAAATACCGGGTAAAGTACCTATACCCGGTGCAGAAAACACACCGATGGGTGATTCGGCAGTATAAGGGCTTCGGTAAATAACATTATTAAAAGTAGCAATATTGGGATTCGTGGGATAGGGAGCAAACGAAGGTGGCCCCAGTGGCATGGTGGGATACAAAGGGTCTCCATTGTTAAATGTCGTTCCATCTATCAAAGTTGTTCCGCCTCGCCAATAGCCTGTAAAACCCCTCTCGGTTGCATTGACCCACGGAGACTGAGGACTGTCATACCGTGCCATTTTGGAGGGAACAAGTGTATATTCCAGTTCATCTCCATCATATTCAGAAGCTTTATATGAGAAGTTGGGTTTGTTTTGGTTAATCCCTAAATTCCTCAAAAGGGCTGTAGTTTGGCACACAAAGGTAGGTGGCAAACTCTCAAATTGTGGGCTGGAATTTTGCATCCTTGCGATGATATCCCTGTTTGAACTTCCGGGCGCAGTAGATAGATAGTTATGAATCAACCCACGGCCTACACCTGCATATGTAAAAGTATTGCCCAACCCAAGTACTGTAAGACCCAGTTCTGTTGCATAGGCTTGGTTTAACAACTGATAGGAATTGGGCACGTTGTCCAAGGCTGCCAAATCAGGAATACGGGTGTACACCACATAGCCCGATTGTAAAGGTCTCTCTATATTTACAATTCCTGCATTTCTAGCAGAAAGTACAAAAAATAAGTGCCAACCACCCGGTACATTAGGTAAATCTACAACTCTAGTATATTCCCCTATTTCAAGAGAGAATTGTCTTGCTTCGGTACAGGTATCTACCGTAGATGAATTGTCGTTATATACATATTTTCTAATAAACCCAAAATTTTGTGGATTCGCTGATGCATTGTTACTGGCAATAATTTGATTAGTAGGATAATTGGCAGGTACAGAACCAAATTCATAGCCCGGCAAAGTCAAAAAAACACCCGCAATAGAACTAGGTGGGTAAAGTCTGGAATTCGATACATCTCCGCTATTGGTAGGGCCAGCTGCGCCACCATAATCATTGTTTATACTAGCATCAAAAGCTTCAGTAAAAAAAGTGTTACTTCCTGTGTTATTATTGTTAACCAGTGCCCCATTTCTCACAGTCAATGTATCTAAGTAGCTACCGTCATTGATGGTAAAATCTCTGATAAATACATTGTTTTGACCATACCTTTGGCCCAAGATGGTTTCATCTATTGCAGACTTCACAGAACCATCTGAATTAAACCTCACATCTGCCCTACATATAATAGGTACTTCATTGGCTAATGCAAAGGTATTTGTGTTATTATCTCTGTATAAAATGAGTTTAATTCTATATCTGGAAGAGTTGGGCATGGAACCCGGACCTATCCGCACGTATTGCAACTGACCACCTACTACGTGGGTAGCAAAAAGCCTTTCTGAGATAAATAATGAAGTAAATAATAGAAGTGAAAGTAAAAGTTTTTTACTCATGGGAACAAAATTCTTTTGTTTTAGGCACTCAAGTATAGAATATTTCATTGGAAATAGAAAATATTTTGACCTAATAATGTTAATTTACCTGCCGAAAACAGATACTGCCTTGACACTCAAGGAGTGCAAATGTAGTGTAAAAATCAGAGTTTACGCCACATTTTTGAGTAGTTTCTGCATTCGTTTGCGGTTGTTTTGTGATTCTTTATACGCAGGATGTGAAATAAAGTAACTGAGCGATAAGTTGGACTAATGTAAAAATGTACTTATTATTGCCTTGTATATTATGCCTATGAACCGTTTTTGCAAGTTAATCGTTAGTTTCATTACATTTTTAATTTTTGCATCTGAAAGCCACAGTCAACTCGACCCACAGTTTTCACAATTTTATGCGTCTTCGATATATCTGAACCCTGCCATGAGCGGACTTGAACACAATTTGGCTGTGGGCGCTCTCTACAGAACCCAATGGATTGGCTTAAATCCATACCAGGTAGGTTTAGTCAACGTGATAATGCCTTATCATGACAAAGGCGAAAAAAATTACCACAAAGGTGGGATTGGAGCAAACTTGTGGAGTGCACGAGCGGGTGACGGTCAAATAAATTCACTAGGTGCATCGTTAAATGCAGCCTATAACTTACATATAGCAGCCACAACGGCACAAAATTTAACTTTTGGGCTACAAATTGGATTTATTCAAAGACAATTCAATAACTTAAATTCATATCAATGGGGAAGCCAATACAATCCCGGAATAGGTTTTGACGGTTCACAAAACGTTGACGGGAATTTCAATCAAAGCCTTCAACCAAAGATATACCCTGATGTAGCTGCAGGAGTACTTTATTATTATAATGCAGGTAGAGATGTGTATGCACCGGGAATAAGTGCTTACATAGGTTTGGTTGGAGCTCACTTAAACCAGCCCAACGAATCAATAGTGCCCGGACAAACCTACAAAGTGCCTATACACATAAGAGTTCATGGAGGGATAGAGGTGCACATGGCTAAGCGGCTCAATATGTCGCCCAACTTTTTGTTCATCAATCAAGCTACGGCCAATTTTGCGATGACGGGTTTATCATTTACCTATTTGTTTCCCGACCATGACGATTTTGCGAAACCCACACGATTGGTTTTGGGTGGAGCATACCGATTTGGCAATGCAGTGGTGGGCCAAGTGGGCTTTGGAAGTAAATATTATAGTCTTGGTTTCAGTTATGACTTAGGCGCAGGAGGGCTTTCTTCTGCTTATGGTCAGCCGGTGAGCGCTTATGAAATATCTTTTAAAACATCGATACACATAGGTCAAAGGGCTAAAAAATCATCGAAATTCCATACGCCTTTGATGTAAAAAATAGAAATCATTTAAAAAAATAGTTTTCTAAACGATTTAAAAAATTAATTTTACGTATCAATAGAGTACTTCATGCCTTATTTTACAAATAAAAGCATGGTTTAAAATTAGACTTGATGCCCATAATTACACGCATATCGATATATTTACTACTTACAGTTGGTCTTTTGAGCGAAGTGCAAGCCCAAGACCCTCAGTTTTCAATGTTTTATTCGGTGCCATTGTATATAAATCCTGCCATGGCAGGTGGAAGGCACGCCAATAGAGCCATAGTACACCATCGCTGGCAATGGCCCAACCAAGATGCAAGGTTTACAACCACCCAATTTTCATTTGATACCTATGCCGCAAAATATAATAGTGGATTTGGTGTAATGGCCATTCAAGACTATGCAGGGGGAAATAAAATAACGTCTACTTATCTTTCTGTAGCTTATGCTTATGAGTTGGCAATAAGCAAACGCCAAACACTACGCTTTGGTTTGCAAGGCGGGCTCATACAAAAAGCACTTGGAGACTTGAGTATCCCAAGCCAGTTTGACAACAACGGACAAAACAATCCGGGCGGAGGCATATCAAATAGAATATTGATGCCTGACATAGGTGCGGGGGTACTGTTTTATGACAGAAATTTATATGCCGGAGTGAATATGAGCCATTTGAATCGCCCAAATGAAAGCTTTTTGAACATAAATAACCCGCTTCCTGTGAAATTATCAGTAGTGGGGGGCTATAAAATACCCATTCCTTTAACGGGTGGAGGTCTGAAAGGCAGAGGATTGCACGGAGCACCGGATTATATGTATCTAACACCTACTTTTACCTATAAACACCAGAGCGGAGACAGAAATGCATACATAGGTCAAGGCGCAGACCAAGTAGACTTGGGATTGTATCTCACCCGCCAATGGTTTATAGCCGGACTTTGGTATAGAGGTATTCCATTTAAAGGATATAAGACGGACAGAGAAACCATTTACAATAATGAATCTATCGTATTTCTATTAGGCGCATCATATAATGGATTGGGTTTTGGATATGCATTTGATTTGACTATATCAAAGCAAACACTGTCCCGTACTGGTGGTGCTCACGAAATTAATCTCACCTATGTGTTCCGTACCAAGCGCAAAAAACAAGTGAGGGCACTGCCTTGTCCTGATTTTGAGTACGATGTGTTGCAAAGAGCAGGTGCCGGCTCCGGCAAATAAACCGAGAAACATGTTATCCCACACGACAGCTCAACATAGTAATGTCATCTATGGGGATTAAAGATGTGTCCATTCGGTCTAAAAGCAAACGATGAATGTTTTGAAAATCTACGAGATGCTCACAAATAATATCAACGGCAATTTTTAATCCATTGTCAGCATTGTCTCTGTCAAACGACTCCGTGAGCCCATCTGTATAGGCAAATAAATAGGTACCTTTTACATTGTGTACCGTACCTGAGCTAATAAAAGGCAATTTTTCAAATGCACCCAACATCAATGTACCTTCGTGCATATTTTGATAGTTCCCATCGGGGAAAAAAATCACCGGGTCGTTGTGCCCACAGTTAATGTATTCTATAGTATAAGTTTGCAAATTATACTTGGCAATAAAAAATGTAATGAATTTTTCACCTTTGGCATTTTCAAACACCAATTCATTCAGCCCTGAAACTATATCTGTAAGCGATAGATTTTGTTTTGAAAGTATGCGCAATGCCGATTGCAGATTAGACATAATGAAAGCCGCTGGCACTCCCTTGCCTGATACATCGGCTATGCAGAGTAAAAATTCATTTTCATTAAGCGGAATATAATCATAATAATCGCCACCTACCATGAGTTGAGGCAAGTAGGTAGAAGAAATATGAAGTTTTTCATCTTTTGGCAAAAAAGAAGGAAAAAGCTGCGATTGGAGCTTCTTTGCCAACTCAATTTCTTTCTTTATGGCTTGCTGTTCGAGCCTCCGATGATTGAGCCTGATGTTTTGAATAGCTACAGTGAGAATGTTGGCTATGGTTTGAATAAACTTTAAACTTTCGGAGCTTTCTTGTTCAGACAGCCGATTAAGCCCGCCTAAAAGTACAATGGCTACATTTCTCGATTCGCGCCCCACGGGAATCATAACATCAAAATCGGTTGAAACGGTATCGGGAAGGCGCTTTTTGACGGAGATAATACCGTGATTTTTGCCTATCTGCATGAGAATAGGCTGTGGAATGTTGTGCCCTGTGGGTAGTCCATGCAACAATACAGGCTTCCAACCGCCTACTTCGCGCGAGTAAACTGCCAGTTTATTGATTTTAAAATTTGCTACCAAAGTAAACAGAAAAATTTTGAGCAAGGAATCCTCGTCTTGCTGCCTGTTGATAGCATTGGTGATGTCGAGCAAGGTGTCGAGCTCGAGGGTTTTTATTGATATGGGAGGGAAAGAAGGCAACTAGGTAAATAAATTTATGATTTATGATTTATGATTTATGATTTATGATTTATGATTTATTTTAAAAATAAAAATAATAGTTTATAACGGATAATAATCTTTTGGGGGATTGATTTTCCAATAGTATAAAATAAAAAAAAGTGAAAGATATGGTGTTTGAAGGGCCTTCTTAATAAAGTACACCACCCCGAAGCCCACCTGATAGTTTCCTGTGGAAATACTTAAAATAGAAAAGAATACTATTAATAATACTACCAATGAATATACTTTTAGTTGAGTGACAAACACTATACGTTTTGGGAATAAAGACCATACAAAACATATATTAGCCAAAATAAAAAAAAACGTAAAAAATCCGGTAAAAGCCCATTTGTAACTGTAAATAAATAGCTTATCGATATTTGAAAAGCTTGTGGGGTATTTATCGGCACTAACATTCCAAGCTTGACTGAAAAGCGAAGCAAAAGCCAATTCTATTTTCCGCCTGAAGTAAAGTAACAACAGAATGACCGCTACAGAAATGCTCAGCAAAATATGTCTAAGCCACTTCATAATTTTTGCGAGAGAACTTAGTTAACCACACTAACCATAAAGAAAACACCATAGCGTACATGGCGATGAGATAGGTGTATTTGTGATTGAAATGAAATAGTTTTAAATTTTCATGAAAATCGATTGCCAACAACCCTACCCTCACAATATTGGTAAAATACAAAAGCGAGACCCCGACCACGATATAGAGTAGTTTTTGCCACCATTTTCCATCGAAAATGATGATAAATCCGGCAAAAATTGAGAATATCTCAAAGCCATTGCAGCCCGAGGAAATATGAACGGTAGAAACTATATTGACACAAATGCTTGTGCCCTCGATACAACTATTGTATCCAAAAAGGCCAACAAACCAATGACCTCCTTTGGCAACCAAGGTATTCATCCACATATCGAAACCCGCAGGTTGCATAACAAATGTGTAGGCAACATACCAAACTATAAAGACGAAAAACGCTTTATAAAAGTAGCTAAGAAGCTTTTTATCCATTAATAAATCTATTAAAACGAATAACCAAAGCTAATTCCAAATCGAAATGGGAACTGCCATTGGTCGGAGTTAATACTTTGATTGAATATTTGGTCAACATCTGTATTTGGAATATAGTTTCTTCTGTAAGATTTGTACCCCAATCCTATCCCGAAATATATATCGAGCGTAAAACCGCTATTATCAAAATAACGCATAAATCTATCGCCCAAAAGTAGATTAAACTCGTAAATATTTTCGTTAACTTCTACTTGCCATTCTTTGGGTTCGACAGCCAATGTGTCAATAAGCCGAGTGCTATTGTTCAAATTTTTGGACCTAAATTCGCCCGCTATGTAGGGCATGCCAATAAATTCTGGGTTGTAAAAATAACGTTTGTAGCGTATGCCATAGCCGAATCCTTGCTGAAAGACAGCCCTAAGCGGTAAAGCAGAAGGTGCATCAAAAAAAGGTTTGCGAAAATAAGAAAGGGAAAATTCAAGCCCCCACTTTTGCTGGTAATAATATTCTAAATTGATCGGTATATTGTTTCCCAGAGCAATGTTTAGCGGTTCGAGACTAAGGATAAAGGTTTTATAAACCAATGGGTCGGGCTTATAAAGCTTCAATTTAAAAGGCTTTTTGCTTTTGGCAGAAGCTGATATATTTTTTTTCTTGGATTCTTTTTTAACCAAAACCAATGAATCTGGATTGGTATTTGGCTTCAAACTGGGGTTTTTTTGTTCTTCTTCATCGTAATATGTTCGATAGTATCCGGCTATAGTACCATCGGTCTTGTATAATTTCCAGATTCCAACTTTATTACCGTTGTTGAGCATGCCCTCCATCTTTTTATTTCCATCGGTATAGTAGCCGGTGTACCAACCCTCTCCATTGAAATATAAACATTCGCCTTCTTTGATACCATCTTCATAAAAATACTCCCATTTGCCATCGTACATTCCTTTTTTGAATTGGCCTTTGAGTTTGGGTTTTCCGTTGTCGTAATACTCAGTGTAAGGTCCATTTCCATCTTTGAAAGAGCCTGTACCTTTGGCTTTTCCTGACGAGTAAAACATTTTCCATTCACCTTCTTTTTGACCCGATTTTTCAATACCCTCTGAACTTACATTTCCATTTTCATAGTAATATCTCCAATAGCCATTGGTTTCGCCTTTTGAATAATACCCTATGCTGAGAGGGTTGCCATTTTCATAAAAGAATTTCCACTCGCCATCTTTCAATCCGTTGGATTCGTTGCCCTGAGCCTTTATGTTTCCATTGGGAAAATAGTAGCGCCAAGTAGAATCACTTTTGCCATGCTTAATTTTGCCTTCGGATTTTACAATGCCATTTTCATAATATTCTTTGTAATAGCCAATACCTTGATTGTACATGGCAGAAGCTTTCAATGCACCTTCATCGTGGTAATATTTCCATTCACCGTCCAGCTTGTTGTCTTTGTAATATCCTTCACTTTTAATTTTTCCATCTTCAAAATAATATCTCCAATACCCATTTTTTTTGCCTTTTTCCATGTGCCCCTCATGGCTTTTTTGGCCATTTTCATAATAATATATCCAGTGACCTTCATTGATAAAATTATTGATAAGCCCTTCCATTTTGAGATTCCCATTTTGATAAAAGTATTCCCAATAGTCGGTAGCCTGATTGTTTGTGTAAAAACCTACGGTTTTGGGCTTGCCGTTTTGATAAAAAGTTTTGTACAGCCCCTCAAGAATGGTAGAATCTTTGTCATTTACTCTGTACTCTTCTTTTATTTGTTTTCGGTCGACATCGTAATAAGATTTTATGGTCTTATTTTGTGCCTGAAGCCAATTGTTAGATAAAAAAAATACAAAAAATAAGAGGCAGTATCTCGACATTTTTTATGGTTTTGGGCTACTTTTTATGAAAATAAGCCGACTAAATCCATCAAAATTAAAAAACTTGAATAGAAATAGCGAAAAAAATTTACACACAGGATACAGACAAAAAGTCAAGAGACAAAAGCTTAAGATAAACTGTACCTAAGCTGTATCCCAAATGCTACAACAGTACGGGTGAATGAGGTTGAAACTTTGGGCCTCACAAAAGTATATTCAAAATAGATTTGCGTGGTGAGTCTTTGGTTTACTTGATAGCTGATGTTTGGTCTGATATTGAAATTTACTTGTCCTTGGGTGATTACAGCCGGACCATCAAGCCTGCGCTGCACAGCAGTAGACTCGCGCCTGCTGACATCGACCCTGAATGTGACATCGTTTTTAAGTACCACATCACGGCCTTGCCACTTGACAGGTAGTTTCATATTGGCTTTTGTGTAACCATAGCCTACAGTGAAGTCTTCATTGCGGGTTTCTGTGACTTGTCTGTTTGACAAATTGAAGTTCAAGGTACGGTCGGTACGATATTCGATTCGGAAATTCATGTTTGACTTTGTCTTGAAATTAAAACCAATAAGAGGTGCAAATCGCTCTACGATAGACACTTGGTTTATGACATTGATGGGCACAAATACCCCACCCGAATCGCCTAAACTGGGATAGTAGGGCGAAAAGAAACGATTAATACTTACTGTGTCGCCTCCGTATTGCAATGAGCTGTTGTAACTACTTACTGCATAGGTATTGCTGTAGCTGTGGGTAATCGAGATGGAAGGAAACACCTTTTTAATAGCAGGTAAAATATTGGGCAAGCCTGCATAGTCTATGCGCCAGTTGGGTAGCGGAATTTGAGGAAATGCCGTAAGTGCTATTTTTTGAGGCGAAGTTCTGCTATATGCAGCCAAAAAGGCGGGGATCAAGGCATCTTGTGCACTCGTATCGTAGCGGAAGCCCCTGGAAGTATTAGGATTCTTATCGTTGAGCCTCTCGGCTATAATTTGCCTGTTATTTTCAAACTGAGAGAAAGCCGGACTTTCGCGTTTTTTACCCAAATTGTCTTCAAAAAAAGTTTGAATAGTGACAAAAGAGATGCTGTAAGTACCTGTTCTATAAGCATTTTGTGAGGCAAACCCTCTAAAAACAGCTTGATTATTTAATGTATCGAACTGTGGTGCATATCGCTCTTGGTACGACATGGTGTTGGTGATTTTTGCATCAAGCTGGATACGAAACTCTTTGAAAGGCTCTATATTGGCCCGTCCTGTGATGTTTTCTGTTTGGTTTTGGGTAATTCGGTCTGTTAACAATTCGTTTTTAGATAAATATTTTTCGCTAAAGCCATTGTTTTTGTAAATGCTTTCTCGCTGGTCGCCCAAAATAAAAGGCAAAAAGCTGTCGTAGAGCGCCCCGTTTGCCTCCTCTACCATACCAAAATAACGTGGTGTGCCCAAATAACCGGGCAAAATAGTACCATTGGTGCGCTGGTAGGTGACATTGACCGAGCGTATAGACATGAGAAAGCGCAAGGTAGATTTGATTCCTTTTAATTCGGGTTTGGGCTTTTCTTTGTTTTTTGCTGTGTCGTTGGGAGAGGGTTTTGGTTTAGGTGGGTCTTTTTTCACTGCGTTAATATCGCTTAAAAACTTAATCTTATTATAAAACTTCACTAAGTCAGCACGACCGTTTAAAGAAATATCCCTTGTATTTTGATTAGAGTTTCCTAGCGGTTTTTCCAGCTCCGGATTGCGATATGGCCCTGCGGTCCAGGTGTATCCGGCCGCATAACGGGCATCGGCAGCCAGCCAATTGGTGGCGGGAAATTTATCGAGTGGTAATTTATAATTTAACCCGACTTGTTGGGTGAAATTTTTGAGACGTCCACCATTTTTGAGATTAACAATAATAGAATCTCGCCTTGAAAACCCGGGACGTAAATCAGGATAACCATTGATTCCTCCAGCCGGTTCGTCAACAATGGCGTTTACAGAAGCATTGTAGTTAAACTGTAAACTTTTTGTAATGCTCCATCCTAAAGCATAGTTTCTATTGAACAAAAATCGCTTTTCAAAATTAGGAGCGATGCCTATGGTGTCGTGTCTGCCATTGATGATTCCATTGCTATATTGGGTACGCGTGATGGTTCGGTCTAAATCTCCACGGATGGAAATGCTTGTGGGCAAAGGTGTGAGATTTACATCTTTTATTAGTTTTAAATATTGCGAAGCCAATATCCCTTTTGTCTTTTTAAAAGGCTCTAATGTAGGAACACGAGGTGCATAGTTATAGCCTGCACCTGCTTTATAGTTTTTAGATTCATAGCTTTCAATATTTACATTGCTGCGTTTTGTGTCGCTGTAGCCCACACTTAGCGATATATTTTCAATATCATAAATGTGGCGTTTTGCGTTGGGTTTCACTTTTACTTTAGAAATATTATTAAAACTAATACTCCTTCGGGTGGTATTATCCTCTATCAATTGGGCGTAGTTATCCCCTGCGCCCACTTCTCCTTGCTGTCGACCAATAAAATCTTTATTCTCAATAGAATTTTTTGTAGGCACATCAGGATTGGTAGGGTCGAAGCGGGGAGAGATGTTCTTACGGTCGTAGCTGGCATACATAGGCAAACGAATACCTATTTTCTCATTTTTAGGAATCAATTTATCTACTTGAATATTAGTATTAATGCCATAATCGAGGGTGTTTTCCTGCAAACGCTGAGATACTTTCTGTTCCAATCCACCATAGCCTGCTCCTGTATATTTGGTAGTGGCCGACACATTTCCCAAATCGGCCAATTTCATATTTACACGCCCCGTAGCAGCGTAGCCATCGGTATTTTTTATCCCGGTCACCCGCAGTTCGTTTACCCATACACAAACACTTTTGGCCTCTCTGTCGGGCGATTTGGGGTTGCGCACCCCTATCATAATGGTTTGAATGTTGGTATAAGACGGATTACCACGAATATATACCTTTCGTGCATCGGTTTTTGCATACGCAGGATATACTCTAAATAAATCTCCACCTGTTTCCCTGTCTCTTTCCAATTTTAAATTCCATAACTCATCAAGGTTTATGTCAAATTCATTGGCCCAAATCAAAGCCGGATCAAATGTTTGAGCAGGATTTGTGAGTTTCAATGGAATTTCAACTTCATAATAGTTGTCTGTGAAATCGGAACCGAAACGAATAAAGGCTGTAAGGTCGTTATCTTTGGTGAAAGTAGGGTCGGCCTCGGCATGGACAAACATTTTCACCCTTTCATAATTAATAAGGTTTAAGCCTCCCATATTTTTAAATACAGCACGTGCATCTTCGTCTGGAAGTTGGTCTACACACAAACGGAGCGAATGTTCATTCAACCTTCTGGGAGTAAGTGAATTCACATCTCTGTCTCTCTGAAAACCAGGCGGAAGTACATAAGGACTGGTGTTAGGATTTGAAGCACTAGGTTGGCTGTTTTCTTCGGTATTTACAGTAGAAACAGTAAAAACTTTATCGTTTGGCTCAATTACCTCTTTCAATCCTTTGGAAGACAAATCGCCAATAAATGGCCTCCATTGGCTAGCCACCAATTGCATTTGTGCCATACGAAGCACTACAGGCTGTTGCCAACCTGTGAGATATGTTCTTAGAAAGCGTATCGATTTAAAATTTTGTATATTCCCAAATTTAGTAAATCCCTCACGCAAGGGAATGCGCACCAAATACCAAGTAACTTCTTCTCCTGTTTCGGGTACACGCTCCACAGTAGAGTTTACAATAAAATTTTTACCCACTTGCATGCTATTGGGATTAAGATCGAGTTCATATTGAAAAAACTCTTCTACATCGTTGAGCGTGTTGTTTTGGTTTATATCTTCATTATCGGGTGTGGTGTAGGAAGAGGCATTGAAACCACTGGTATTGCCCGAATTGTCGGGCGAATTGCCATCCATTCCATTGAAGTTTTTATATCGCTCCAATACTTTTTTGCCTTCAGCCTCAGGGCCTATAAAATAAGAGAAGTTGTCGCCAGCAGGGTCATTGAGAATAGATGTTCTGGCAGCTTCATCGGTTACTCTTTGGCGAACTGTTTCTACATAATTGCTGTATTTTGTAGCCTCTTCCTCGTCCTTCAATCCATCAAGACCCACATCTTGATTGGCTCTGGCTCCGGGTTCGTTTTGAAATGCATTTGTGAGGTATGGCTGGTTGGTAACAAACCCCCAAGGTGTTGATTCTACTTCGGGTCCGGGTTTTTGTCCGTTTACGGGTAGTCCCTGCTCAAAAGATTGCTTGCCATCTTTCAATACATCTTCCGACACTGAACCTAAGTTGAAATAGACTTTACCACCAGTAGTGTTATTGGTGTTGCTCCTCCCGTCTATTACCTTTCCATTATCGCCAGTCAAAAAGGGATTCATTAACCAAAACTCTAGATATTGATAGTTGGCATTGTCAAAATCAGTATCGTAGTTATTCACCGCACGGGTTACGCCCGCCCAGTTTTGCCTAGGGTCTGTATCCAATGTACCGTCAGATTTTAATGCGGGGTTAAAATTATATGCACCGCGCTCACTTGGATAATAAGCAATATCAAAAATAGGCTCATTTAGCTGAATCTGTTGCCTGTCTCTGCCTGGAAACAACGCTTGGGGCAATACAGGGCGCACATAGTGGTTTCTTAGATCTGCTGCTGTTTGTCCATTGGGATTGTCGCCACGATAAAAACTTTGATCTATCACATACCAAGCCAATTTTGCTCTGCGATATGATAGTGCCAATGGATTTGAAGAGCTATTGTATCCCGGGCCTTCTAACCCTGGAGGGGTAGCTGATAATCTCCAATGCAGCCAGGGCGTGTTATCTAGCCGGAACGGAAGCTGGGTGTTTTCAAAATCATCTAAGAAAAAGGTACCTCCGTCTTTGTTTACAAGCTGAGGCGTACTCGATTTGAGCTGTGCAAATTCGCCATTTACCTGAATTGACGATTTCTCTTTGGTAGAATAAAAAGGCAGTTTATCAAGTGCCGCTGTAATAAACCTTGACTCTCGCTTAAAAGTACCATCTACGCCCCACACAGTGTTATTTACAGGTTCATCGCCAATACCAACCCTAGAAATGAGCGGACGTTCGTTCAGGTTCAGTAAAGTAGCGCCAAAGGCTATGTCTTTATTCAACACATAGTCGAGACGAGCACCTGTAAAAAATTTACTTCTTACCTGAAATAAATCGGGCTGTTCGTAGCGCACCGACACATCTTTGCCAGGCAAAAGTAGAGATGGGTCAATAATTTTTACCGTACCATTGGGCTGAACGATATAGTGTACATTTTCTGTGAGCGTTTGCCCACCTGAGGTTACCTTTACAAAACGTGAATCGGCCAAGCCAGCACCTGCAAAACCAGTAATGGGAATCTCATCGGTAGCAGTAGCTTGGTAGCGACCTATGATAAAAAATTTGTTTTTGTTTGACAGCTGCAAGGCATCGGCTTTTGTTCGCCTATAGAGTTCATTGTATACATATTTGTTAATCAATTCGGGGCGATCTGTAGTATCTTGCCCAAAGCCTTTTTCCAAAGTTCGTCCAAATGGTTCAAGTACAGGAAAAATCACCCTACCTGCCACGGGATCTATCGTGATGGCATTTATTCTATTTTGATTTAAAAATGACTGTGCATTTGTGTTGTTATTCAAAGTGCTGGTAGGGTCGTTGGCTGTAGGCGTAGGCTGCTGCTGTGCCGTTTGCCCGGGAGTAGGGCTTGGCTGAACAGCATTGGCAGTACCGGATTCAACAAAGTCAAAATTACCATCGGGTTGAGGGTCATTGCTCATATTGAGCTTATCAAGCCCTAATAACTGAATTAGTGGCTTTCCATCTATTTCTGAAGGTGGTTCGTTTCTAAGTACTGGTGTATTGAGCTGGGTTCTATCATCGCGGTATACTACGCGCAGTTGAAAATTTTCTCTTGAAATATTTGAAGCTTGCAGTGAATAAATGTTTTTCATCTGCAAATCCCACATAGGCACATCGGTTCGAATGGTGCTGGGGCGAAGCAATTTTACAAAAATGGCTTGTTTTGCATCTAACTTTGAATAGTTTTCGGTGAGTTCCCCTACCTTATACACACGTCCATTGAAAGAGTATTCATAAGCCACACCCACCACATCATCACGACCAACGGCCGCATTTAACGAAATATAACCCAACTGAGGGTGAAACTTAAATTCGGTCTCTTTGAGTTTACGAGCATTGCGCATCACCTCAAAATCATTTCCATTTTCAAGATTAAAAGGTGCTCCGGCCAATAAAAAAGCAGTGTTGTCAGCTCTCCTCAACCCTGAAAAGCTATTGGTAGAATCGCCTGCTTGCTCTATCAAATCGGGCCAAAGGCTGTTTGAAAAGTTGGAAGCAGGCTGGTCACGAGCAGGGATAACATCAGTGGTGTTGTATGGTCTATATTCGGCCAAGTCCATAAAAGCCACCACATTTCTCAAAGCATCGGTAGTGTTGTTTCTGTTTGTCACCCACACTTCCACACGGGTAATGTTTACCCCCGAGGTAATTTGAGGCATGGTGCTGAGTGCATCCTCATATTTATTTCTAAAAAATTGGGCTAAAAAATAGTGGCGATCGTTTTCGTAGTTATCGGCTCTCACAGAAAAATCACGCCCTTGTGCACCGCCTTGCAGCTTGGTTTCTTGCCCACGGCCACGCTGTTGAGCAGCTATGGCGGTGACTTGCAAACGACCAAATTTTAGCGTAGCCTTTACCCCAAACAGATTTTGTGCACCTTGTATCAAGGTACTGTTGATGGGCATGCTCACATTTCCGGCTTCTATTTTTTGAATAATATCGGTCTCGAGGGCTGTATATTCTACTTTTACATTATTATCAAAGTCAAACTGCGACTTTGTGTCTTGATTGATGGTGATTTTGAGCCTTTCCCCGATTTTGGCTTGCGCATTCATGGCTATCTGCTGGTCGAAGAAAAAGCCCCCAATCCTACGCTGATTAACAGGTATGGCCGGGTTGTTGGTAGTTTGAATCCTGTAACCAAAATCGAGCAAAACCGAACCATTGAGCTTCACATCTATGTAATTACCACCAAAAATTCTATCTAAATTTGGGTTGATATAAATTCTAGGTATCAAAGCCCTCGGCTTATCTTTTTTATTGGCAGCTTTCTCGTCAGAAGCTTTTGATTTTTGTCGATAATAGTTTTTTGCAGCTTGTTGATTTTGAAACTTTTTGTATTGGTCAAAAGTCATAATGGTGCCGGGCTTGTAGTCCACATCACCTATTTTTTCGTTTACGTTATAATATTGCCCTGTTTCGTCAAGTTCTACTTCTGTTTTTACACTTTTGGGTTTGTCAAGAATTAGGGGTGAACGTTTGCGCTCTTTGGCTCGCAAGTAGTCTTCGTAGTTTTCTTTTTCTTTATAGGTAGGCTTTTTTGAGGGCTTGTATTTGATTTTATCAAGCGTATCGCCTTTGTCTGGTACTGTGTCGGCTGCGGCCAGTCCGTTGCGGTGGCGATGCGAAAATACTCTTTCACCCGGTTTAGCCATAGAAAACCACGCAACAAACGAAAACAACGTTCCGGCAAAAAATAATACAGACTTGTTATTCTGACGCAAGCTCAATCTCTAAAAATACTAGGCTGATTTAAGGGCGATTTTTATTAATTCTTCAGTGGTAAAGGTTTTATCATGCGTCTTGAGTATGGTGTCGAGCGTCTTTTCCGCTGAAGGTTTGGGGATGCCCAGAGCTAAAAGTGCAGAGAGGGCATCGTTTCTTACAGCGCCATGCGAAGTTAGAGGAATATTTTGAGAATGCGAAAGCATAGCGTCTTTTTTGAACTTATCTTTTAGTTCTAGAATCACTCTTTGGGCCGTTTTTGGGCCTATTCCTTTGATAGATTGTACCGTGCGCACATCTTCTTTTGCTACCGCATTTTGTAATTCGGCCAACGATAGAGAAGACAACATGGTCAGTGCTGTATTCGGGCCGATACCCGATACAGATATTAAATCTAAAAAAACTTTTTTTTCAGCCATTTCAGCAAATGCGTAGATGGAAAAAGTGTGGGTTTGGTCGCTTAATACTACGTGGGTAAAAAGTTTGGCATTTTCGGTTGCCTTCAGCTGAGAATAGGTATTTAAAGATATTTTCAACTCATACCCTACTCCTTTTACATCTAATACTATGGCGGCAGGTTCTATGAGAGAAATTTTACCTTCGAGATATGCGAACATTTTTGGTGGTTTGTGGGTTATAACGGTGTTGCTACTCAAATAATAGCGAATGATTTATTGCAAAAATAGATAAATATTGGTTTAGAGATATAAATTTATTATTATTGCAGCATGATAAAATCTATAGTTACTATTAGTTTTATTTGTTTACTTTTTGTCGGAATACAACTGTTTTCGTCTGCAAATGCTTTTACAAAACGTGAAAGCCACATTGAAATTGTATCTCAGTCGCCCCAGATAGAAGTTTCTGCATATCCAAATCCTTTTAGAGATGTAGTTACGCTTGATATATTTGCACAAAATTGTAGGCCTACAGTTTTAAAAATATACGACATTATAGGTGTCGAAAAAGCTGTGATAGAACTTGAAGACTTCTCTGCTTCGGGTAGGTATAAGGTTCAAATCAAAGACTTAGACGAAGGAATTTACTTTTGTAATATTTACTCCAATAGCAAGTTATTGGAATCGAAAAAACTGGTTTGCTCTAAATAATTTTAATCAATCATACCTAAATCAAAGAGCCTGTCAAATCAACATTGACAGGTTTTTTTATGCCTGATTTTAGCGATTTTATTTTCTCGCAGAGAGACGGTTTATAGTGATGTCTTTTCTCGCAGAGAAGCAAAGAACGCTGAGGTTGACAATTGAGAATCTGTATTTTTTTCATGCAAGGAGACAAAGAACGCTGACAAAATGGGATTGAAGGTTTATAGTGATGTCTTTTCTCGCAGGGAGGCAAAGAACGCTGAATTTACGAGTGCCGATTTTATTTTCTCGCGGAGAGGCAGAGAACGCAGAGATTGACAATTGAGAATCTGTTTTTTTTCACGCAGGGAGGCAGAGAACGCTGAGGTTGTCGATAGGAGATTTAAGATTTGGGAATTTTACTTTACAGGGTCGTAGCCACTGCCACCCCATGGATGGCAGCGGCCTATTCTTTTTATGGCCATGACACTGCCTTTGAAAGCTCCATATTTTTTTATGGCTTCTTCTGCGTATTGCGAACATGTGGGCGTGTAGCGACAGGCCATAGGTAATAGTGGAGAAATCATATATTTGTAAAACTTTACCAACACTATTGCCATTTTTTGCAACATAGCCACTATTTTTATGTTTATTTGAGAAACGATTTTTAAAATTAAACTTTATTCACACATCATGATAAAGAATTTTGCAATAGTTATAGGCACATTTTTATGCTTCCAACTTTTGGCGCAGCCCAAAATGTTTAAAAGAGAAGTAGATGTATCTACCCCACCGCGCGAACATCCACTCGATTTTCAAGAACTGAAACTTGAATTGTCTTTTGTAGAAAAAGAAGGGCTCGTGAAAGGCAAAGCCACCCATATTTTTACTCCGTTGAGAAACAAAGTAGAAAATTTTTCGCTCGATGCCAAGGGTGACCTCAGCATCAAAGAAGCTACTTTAAATGGTGCAAAGATTGATTTTAAAAAAGATAGTTCAGGCTACACTTTTTACGCTAGTCAGGCACTAACTTTTGGCAACAAATACACCCTGGCACTAAGCTATGAAGCCCATCCCAAAAAAGGTTTATACTTCATAGGCTGGAACGACAGCAGCAATATTTCAAAAAAACAAATATGGTCGCAAGGGCAGCCTACAGACAATAGACACTGGATACCGATGTATGACGAGATGAACGACAAGCTCATCTCTGATGTGACAGTGACATTTAATAAAGAGTACAAAGTGCTTTCAAACGGGGCAAAATTGCTAGAGAAAGACAATCCTGACGGCACTAAGACATGGCGATACAAAATGGATAAGCCCCATGCACCCTATCTAATAATGGTAGGAATAGGCAAGTATGACATTAAAGAAATTAAATCAAAATCAGGCATTCCCATCAGAATGTACTACTATCCTGAGCATAAAGACCGTGTAGATGTGATATATAAATACATGGCTCAAATGTTTGATTTTCTGGAAAAAGAAACGGGCGTGCCTTATCCGTGGAAGCCCACATATTCACAAATTCCTGTACAGGATTTTATGTTTGGGGCGATGGAAAACACCTCTGCTGTGGTGTTTGGCGACTTTTATTGTGTAGATGCAAGGGCATATCTCGACAGAAACTATGTGGCTACCAATGCCCATGAGCTTACCCACATGTGGTTTGGCGACCTTATTACCGCTCGTTCAGAATCAGACACTTGGCTGCAAGAAAGCTTTGCCACCCACTACCAATGGCTATTCGATAGAGAAGCTTTCGGGCAAGACCAATTTGACTGGAACAGACGGCTGGCAAACAACGAAGCCATTCAAGCCTCCCTTGCTGATAAAAAAGCCATAGCCAGTACCAATGGTGGGCGGGTGCGCTGGTATCCCAAAGGTGCTTTTGTGATAGAAATGATGAAATACATGGTGGGCAGAGAGCAATACAACCGTGTGATAAAATATTATTTAGAAAAAAATGCTTATAAAAATGTAGACGCCAACGAGTTACTCATCGCTTTTCAAGACGTGCTGGGCGTTTCTATGAATACATTTTGGGAACAATGGGTGTATAAAGGCGGAGAACCACACTATAAAGTGGCTTGGAGCGATATCAAAAATATTAAAAACGAACGAAGCACAGAGGTTGCTATTGAGCAAATTCATGAAACAACCGATTTGGTAGGGCTTTTTAAAATGCCCATTAAAATAGAAGTTTGGTACAAAGACGGTAGCAAAGACTCGGTGATGGCCAATGTTGAAAATCAGTTTCAAAGAGTACAAATTCCTAATAGAAACAACTTAGAGATAGATTTTGTGCTTTTTGACCCAAATTCACAAATACTGAAATCCGTTACTTTTAATAAATATCAAGAAGAATACATAAAACAAGCATTGAAAGCTCCTTACATGCTAGATAGGTATGATGCGGTAGTGGCCTTAAAGAATGTGGACATAGACCGCAAACGCGAAGCACTGGTAAGTGTGTATCTCAAAGAGAAATTTCATGCTGTGAAGGCTGAAATTGTAGCCCAATTGGTGAACGACTCCACCAAAACTTCTCGCGATTTGGTATTAATGGCGTTGAAAGACAAAGATGCCATAGTGCGCAGAGCAGCGCTTCAGCATGCCAATCCCATAGCCAAAGATTTAGAACCTGAGTTCAGGAAACTACTCAACGATTCGTCTTATGTGACAGTAGAAACTGCTTTGGAAAAACTTTCCAATCGTTTTCCCGAAAACACACAAGCCTATTTGGAACTGACCAAAAATGAAGTGGGCAACAGCGGGAAAAATATCCGCGTTAAATGGCTAGAAATAGCCTGTGGTATAGACAGACAAAAGTACATGCCGGAGCTGGTGGGCTATACAGGAGCTTCTTTTGAATTTCGTACCCGAGTAAATGCTATTGAGGCCCTAAAACGTTTGAACTATTGCGATGAAAAATTGGTGGCAGGGCTTGCAAACGCAGCAGCCCACTTCAATACCCGATTGGCATCTCCTGCAGAACAAGCCATACAGTATTTTTACAAGCAACAACCGTTTAAAAAATTATTTAATGACTACTTAAACAGTCAAAAAATAACTACAAACGAAAAACTGGCTTTGAAAAAGAACTTAAAATAAAAAGTAAGTTTTCTTAGCATATCATCTTTATGCCCTTTAATTCTTGTCAAAAAGAGTTAAAGGGCATTTTATTTTCTAACAATTAAGTTATTTACTTACAAATATGAATATTCAATGAAACGATTACACTATTTTTATAGTTTAAAGCACTACGTATAAACTATACTCACTCTCATGAAAATTAAATACCACAAGATTAAGTCACTACTACTATTTACACTTGCCATTGTTAACTATCATTACGTAAAAGCAATAGATCCAAAAGAAATTCCTCTTCTAGCTGTTGGAGCAGGGGGCATAGCCTACTACACCCAACCATTGTTTGCCAATGCGGTCTACATCGAAGATAGAAATTGGATGGTGAGCAATTCGGGGAATAGGGTGTATAGTAAATATTTCAATTGGGCACCCGGGCAGGTAAATGTAAATGGGTATCCACAATATTTGCTTCCAAATCAAACATTTTTTGTACAGCCGGGGCAAAACATGAACTACGGAGCGCCATTAAATGCCGTAATACAAAGAAACAAGCCATTTGAAGGATTGGTCTGCTTGACATGGGAAGGCGATGCAGACATAAGAATAGTGAGTGCCGGTTCAGGATTTGGGTTTGTGTCATCTCTTTCGGGTGGTAACCCTTCTACAGGCAGGATTGTAAACGGAAAAAGATATTACCGTTCTGGTACAAATCCCAATGGATATACAATAGAAATTGTCAGCATAAACAGTGTTACAGGTTTATCAAAAGTACGTGCATGGATGCCTGACCCTACAGACCCTAACAACAAAACATTGGAACCGGCCGTGGGACAACCTGAGCCCATATTTCACCCTACTTACCTAAAAGTGATAGAGCCCTTTAAAGATATACGCTTCATGGACTGGGCAGCCACCAATGCTTCGCCAGTACAAGACTGGGCTGATAGGCGACTACCTACTCATAGCTTTATGGAAGGTGTGATTAATAGAAGAGGCCCTACACCTGGATATTTCTATAATGCAAGTTGGTCAAAAAATATTACTGTTTCAGGAATACTTGGTCCTGTTGTTACGGTTACTGATATTGGTTCACAGTTAAACCAAACAGTTACCGGCTATTTTTTAACACCCTCTACCGGAGGTGAAACAGTTTTTGCAAGAACTCTAAATTCTACAACAACTATTTCTGGTGGATTAATTCAAGCAAATATTAGCAACTTTTTAGAAACAAATGCAGGAGACAAAGGCACAGGTGTACCTTACGAGTACATGGTAGCACTTGGAAACCTTCAAAATAAAAATATTTGGATAAACATTCCCCACTTGGCTACCAATGACTTTATCATCAAAATGGCGCAATTAATAAAGTTTGGGAGCGATGGTGTAAATCCATATACTTCGCCACAAGCAAACCCTGTATATCCACCTTTAAATCCAAACCTAAAGGTATATGTTGAATATTCAAACGAAATTTGGTCAAACACAGGTCCGTTTTGCCAAGGCGATTGGGCAGAGAAAGAAGGAACCAAAATGGGACTCGGCACAGGAACTACAGCAAAGGCACGCTTCAATGCTAGACGTTGTGCCGAAATATTTGACATGTTTAGAGATGTATTTGGCTCAAATGAGCAGTTAATAAATGTAGCTGCCGCTTTTACGGGCAATCCAAGCTACACCGAACCCTACATGAGCGAGCTTACCACCTTTGGTCAAAACTTTTCTCCGGTAGTAAAACCTGATGTATTTGCCGTGACCACCTATTTCAGTTGTAGAATAGAGCAGTGGGCCAACGACCAAGGTCCTGCTTATTACAATGATTTATCAGAAGCTAATGTAAATAGAACAATTGATGAGTTTAAACGCAGAATGCTGTCTTTTCAGTTTGGTGCAGGCAGTTTCGATGCCAACGACATTGGCGGATTTGGCATAAGAAACAGAGATATTGCCAAACGATACAATTTGCCCGTGGTGGCTTACGAAGGCGGGCCTAGTATCTATACAGACAAACTGGATTCACCCGGACAAAACAAAGAAAACCTCACCAATTTAATGTGTTTGATGAACAGGCATTCACGGTTTGCAGATATTTACAATATACACCTGAATCAAGCAAGAAGCATAGGTTTGCGAATGCACAGTGCATTTGTAGATGTGAGTGGTTGGGGTAAATATGGACAGTGGGGCCACATGGAAGCCATACATCAAGAAATATCTACTGCTACGGGAACTGCTGTTAAAATGAAGTTTTTGTTTGACTTTCAAGATGAAAACCGCAACATCAACCATATCTATGATTCTACCGGAACTAGGCCAAAGTTTGTAACAAACGAACAGTTAACTTTGGCCAAAGAAAACCAGCCCTACGATATAGTGTTGTCAATAACAGGAGGCGATGGTATAATATCAAAAAAAGTGATTTCAGCCATAGAGGCTCCGGGAGTTACATTTGACCCCAACACATTACGATTCAGAGGAACGCCAACCCAAGCCGGGCTATATTATTATTTTGTGAGAATAGTGGATTCAGACGGAGACCCCGATTACAGGACATTTACTTTGCGAGTATTGCCAAAGGTTCAAAACGCACTGTATGTGTGGGAAGACTTTGGTACACAAGCGAGAGATATGTCAAATGCCAACACAGGGATGGTAAAGACCATTAATGGGATGCTATCCGTTTCAGGATTCAGGCTTCCTTGGGAAGTTCAAGGCGGTGCAAACAACTTCATGATATCCGTTACATCTCCATTATCTTACCCTAATTTATCTACTTCAGGCGTAGCGTACGGGGTAGGTGGAAGTGCCTCACGCACTGCATACAGGCAATTTAGAATTTCTGATTTTGACTATTTAATTTCTGCAAAAAACTCCAACGTAATAGGCCAACCTCAAACACAAATGTGGATAAGTGCCGTTATCAATAGAGACCCAAGTTCATCAAACGGCTTCATTCTTGCCTCAGGAACCCAAACAATAGGCTACGTAAACGATGAGCATAATTTCAGAATCAGAGTGCTTGACAATGGGCTGTGGGGCTTAGAAGTGAGAGATTCAAATGCTAAAGTATATACGATTACAACATGTACAGGACCAAGTGCCAATTCTATGATTGCACAAAATGTGTTGCTCTTGGTGGCAGTAAAATTTGGTGTATCGAATGACACACTTGAAATGTATGTAAATCCTGTATGTTTAGGGGGCATAAAAGAACCTACACCAAATGCACGATTTATCACCAGTGGTCAAAGAAAAATGGAATTTACAACCATCTCTTATTTTGGAAACAATGGCTCAGGTTCTTTTTCAGGCAGCAATACATTGCTTGGAACAAATACTTTTGTTGGAACGGCAGCTTCAAGAGTGAGAATAGATGATATAAGAATTGGAGATAGCTACAAAGCAGTGACTCCTTCGCTTGATAATTCAGCTCCAAATGCACCTGCCAATTTGACACTTAGCGGGTTCAGCTTTACTACTGCAAACATTAGTTGGAATGCAGCTTCAGATAATGTAGGTGTGGCCGGATATGATATTTATGACGGCAATAATTTGGTGCGATCTTCGCTTTCTACAGTCACATCTATTACCTTGACAGGGTTGATTCCGGGGCAAACATACATATTAAGCGTAAAAGCGCGCGACTGTGCAGACAACTTGTCGGTAGCAAGCAATACAGTTACAGTGAATACGAATATGGACTCCGCACCTCCTTCCGACCCCGGCACATTGAGTGTAGTAGCCGTAGAGGGTACTTCTGCAACACTTTCTTGGCTGGCTGCAACAGACAATGTAGCAGTAAGCAATTATGTGATTTACCAAAATGGAAATCCGGTTGTCACTACATCGGGCTTGAGCTTTTTGGTAGGAGGGCTTAATCAAACTTCTACTTACAATTTCTTTGTCAAGGCAGTAGATGCAGCAGGAAACTACTCTACAGGCAGTTCAAACACTGTTACGGTAACTACCAAAGACATAACAGCACCTTCTCAGCCTACCCATTTGGCAGGCAACACAGTGCCCGGATTTTTGTTTCATTTGTCGTGGTCTCCATCTACCGACAATGTAGGAGTAGCCGCATACAATGTTTTCTTAAACAACAATAGCCTTGGCACAACTGTAGGGACGACTTTCACTGTTTTAGGATTGACACAAGGAATAAACAACCAGATAAGGGTGAGAAGCATAGATGTGAATGGCAACAACTCTTTGTTTTCTACCGCTTTGGGAGTGTATTTGCCCATAATTGACCTTGTTCCACCCACACTTACCGGAGTGTTATCGGTTTCGGCTATTAAATCAAAATCGGCTGTTTTATCTTGGCCTATGGGCACAGACAATATTGAAGTGATAGGATATAGGGTTAAATTAAACACCAATGTGGTAGCCACTGTGGGTATGAGAGTTTACACACTGACAGGTTTAAGCCCACTTACCAACTACACAGCTGCTGTAGTTGCTCTGGATGGTGGAGGAAACGAATCGCAAGCCATATCGGTTAATTTCACAACCATAGACAATACTGCTCCAAGCATACCTCAAGGCATGCAATTGGTGACTGTAGGCGGTTCTTTTGCTAAAATCAGTTGGAATGCCTCTACAGATGATGTGGGAGTATCGGGTTACAAAATTTGGAAAGATGGAGGTGCAGTGGCTACCACTACTTCAACCAATTTCACACTAAAAGGATTAGAAAGTCTCGGTGTATATACAGTGACTACTTCAGCATTTGATGCCTCAGGAAATGAATCGGGTGCAAGTGCGGCTTTAATCATAAATACGCTTGATACCATAGCACCCGATGCGCCTCAAAATCTGAAAGTAATAGCACGTACTTCCAGTTCTATAAAAATAGGTTGGGATGCAACTACTATTATGGGATCTGTTTCTGCCTACGAGGTGTATAAAGATAGTGTTTTGGTAGAAGAAGTTAACAGCGAAGAGCATATTTCTTTTAACTTGACTATAGGCAATGTATATAGTTTTTATGTGGTGGCTAAAGACCAAGCAGGGAATAAATCCCAGCCTAGTGCAGTGCTTCAGTCTATGGTAGCCGACCAAATAAAACCCACACTTACCGGAACATTGCTTGCTACCTATGTAAACGACACTACGGTACAATTAAGTTGGCAAGCCGCTACAGACAATGGACCAATCAAACACTATGTAATCTACAGCGGATTTGATACCTTGGCAGTGGTTACCTCTACGTCTGTCATCATCAGTTCATTGACCCCAACCACAACTTACAATTTCTTGGTAAAAGCTGTTGATTTGGCCGACAATCAATCCGGCTTTATTAGCATAGAATATAGACCAATGAAAGAAAAAGTAATTTTATCGGGCGAGATAGCTGTTTTACAACTAAGTGACAATACTCTTTCATTGAGCTGGACAGCTGCCGTAGGCAACCTCAAACACTATGAAGTGTATAACGAGAAAACCTTGATATCTACTTTGACAGGTACAAAAACTACGGTTGCCGGCATTACTGCCAATACGCTTTACAAATTCAAACTGGTAGCATTGAGTGTAGATATGGTAGCTTCCGACACATTGTATAAAGAATATACTGCCACAGCTTTAGCAACAAGTGGTTTTGATAAAAACAACGTTTCATTGTTCCCGAATCCGGCTACAAACTTGTTGTTTTTAGAAAACACAACCGCAAGCAGCGTTTATAAAGTATATGATGTACAAGGATTGGTAGTGATATCGGGGGCTACACTTGAAAGGCAAACATTGATTGATATAAATTCGCTTTCACAAGGCATGTATATGGTAGTGGTGCAAAGTGGAGACCGAGTTCAAAAGATGAATTTTATAAAACAATAAAATATAATTAGAATAACTTACTATTTTGTAAAGGCGGGACTGAACAGTTTCCGCCTTTTTTTGTTATAATTTTTACTAATTAATACTGCTAAAAATATGGCTGTAACCTCTGACATTCAATAGATTATATTTAATTGCACAGTGTTGATGATTCACAATGAAAACTTATAGAAACCAATATTAGTAAAACACAGGTCCAAAAGGGCAGAATAGGAACATAATTAATTTGATAGTAAAAAGTAGTAATTCGCTTTACAGCTAAATTCTTATATATTTGTATTTTAGGGGATAAAATATACGTCTACACCACATGAAGAAGTCCTTTTTTGCACTTTTATTAGTATTTTTTTCTTTTTTGACTACCATAACAAAGGCACAATCGGTAGATGAAAACTTGGTAAAACTAGCCGATGAGATGTATGGGTTTGGTGATAAAAAAGATGCCTTGGGTGTGTATTTGCAAGCCATAGAAATGAACCCTGACAATCTGATGGCAAATTATATGGCAGGAAAATGTTATTTGGAAACCATTCAAAAAGAGCTTTCTGTTACCTACCTCGAAAAAGCGTATCAAATCAACCCCAATGTATCGGCCGATATATTGTTTATGATAGCCAATGGCTACCAACTGGGAGCAAAATTTGAAAATGCCATTAATTTTTACAAAAAATACAAAGAAAGCCTGACAGAAGCCAAAGCAACCAAGATAAACTCTACCGTGAAAGATGAAATCATTCGTACAGACAGAAAGATCTACGAGTGTATGAACGGTGCTACCTACTATTCTAATAAAATTGACTATAAGATTGATAACATAAAAGACGTCATCAACTCAGAGTATCCTGACTATGCCCCCGCAGTAACAGCCGATAACCAACTCATTATTTTCACATCAAGACGTTCGGGCGGTGTCGGTAAAAACAAAGACGTAGATAACGAATATTTCGAAGACATTTGGTACAGCAAAAAAGTAAACGGAGAGTGGACATCGCCAAAAAACATGGGCAAGCCCATTAACTCAGAAACCCACGATGCCAGTATCGGTATCTCGCCCGATGGTAAAGAACTGTTTTTATATAAGCCCGATAATGGTGGAGACATATATGTGAGCAAGTTGCAAACCAACGGCCAGTGGTCGGCTCCGGTAGGCTTGGGCAAATTTGTAAACTCTCGCTCCAAAGAGCCCTCTGTGGGTATATCCTACGATGGAAAAACGCTTTATTTTTCAAGCGACCGCCCGGGCGGATTTGGCGGGCTTGATTTGTACAAAGCCGAACTCGATAAAGACGGCAACTGGACAAAACCTGTAAACTTGGGCTCTACCATCAATACGGAATATGACGATGATAGCCCATTTATAGATTTGGATGGAAAAACGCTTTATTTCAGTTCGAGAGGTCACAAAGGCATGGGCGGATTTGATATTTACAAATCTGTGTACGACCCGCAAAAACGCATTTGGTCGCAACCGGAAAACATGGGCTACCCTGTGAACTCTCCCGATGATGACATTTACTTTGTAATCACGGGCGATGGAAAAACAGGTTACTTTGCCTCTGCCAAGGGAGATGGCTATGGCGATAAAGACATCTATGTGATACACTTAGAGCCGGAAAATTTGCCCAAAAAAGATACCATACAGCCAAAACCTGTCGAAGCAAAAAAGGATACGGTAGCAAAAACTATCGTAAAAAAAGACACGGTTGCCACTCCTTCAGCTGCAAAAAAAGAGGTGGCTACAGTGGCAACACCCAAACCCTCTCCTACCCCGACAGAACCTAAAACTACTGCGAAAAAAGAAACACCTGCGCCTCCGGTAGTGGTTCCTAAACCCCAAGAAACCACCTTCCCCACTATTTTTAAAGGCTCGGTGACTGATTATTATTCCAACCTTCCCGTAGACGCCAAAATAGTGATAAACGATTTAAAGGGAAATGTGGTGTCGGTGCTCGATGTGAGCGAAAATGGAGAGTTTTATACCGAAATATCGCAAAACAAACCTGCTAAATACTCGGTGACAGTGACCAAACAGGGTTATATCTACATCAATTTATTGGTAAATATTCCCGCAAACGCCAAAGTTCAAAAAACAGTGGTGAAAGATTTTAATTTGAGAAAAGTGAGCGTGGGCGAATCGTTTATCTTGAGAAATATTTATTACGATTTTGACAAGGCTGTAATCAAAAAACAATCATTTGCTTATTTAGACAAGTTGGTGGCATGGATGAAATCGCATCCGGATATACACTTGGAAATAGGCGGCCACACCGACAACTTGGGAATGCCTTCATATAATAAAGTACTGTCGCAACGAAGGGTAGATGCAGTAATGCTTTACCTCACAGCCAAAGGAATCGATGGCAATAGACTCATAGCCATAGGCTATGGTGAAGACCGCCCCTTGGCGAGCAATGACGATGAGTCTGACGGCCGTGAAATAAACCGCAGAACAGAGTTCAAAATATTGAAGCATTGACACTCTCGCCTGTGCTATACTTATAGAGAAAAAGATTTTTATACAGTGGCATTTGATTAGCTATTGGCTAGAATTCATATTATTTCTCTTCTCCATCCAAAATTTTTTGTTAATCTAAAGAGCTTGTTTTGAAGCGTCTTTTAGAAGCTTACAAGTTGTAGCAAAAAATCAATTTTCAAAACTGCGATAGTGACTAATGGGCTTGATGCTTGTTGATTCGTATTTTGCATGGTGTAAACATGTACGAGGCAAAACTAAACAATGCAGATATCCGATACCCGAAATTAGTAATATATTGGGCTTTAAAGCTTATGAACAAAACTTTGAAGTTCCAATAATAAGTGGGATATTGCGTGTGTTTGGGAGTTAGGTGCAGGCCTAAAAAGATAAAACCGAAAAATTAAACGTATGGAAAATGGAAGTAAAAATATATAAAGCATTTATAGCCTCACCTAGCGACACTAACACAGAAAGAAATTTGTGTGACAAAATTTTTAATGAAATCAATTCAGGTTTGGGTGACATTTACAAGTTTCGAATAGAAAGCTTGAATTGGGAAAAAGATGTAAGACCATCATGCAACGTTAATTAAAACTAAACCTGATGTCTAACTTTTGCACTTTCAAATTTTGCAATTACTTAATACCAAACAAGCCTATTTTTTCAAGCATATCAAATTTAGATTTAGCGAGTTTTTTTGTTGTAAAAATCAAGCAATTCATACTTCAAAACATGAGTTCTATCGATATTTAATCAAAGCGTAAGGTGCAATTTCGTAAACTTGTTTAAACACATTTAAAATTGAATCAAAATGCAAATACACAACTATCCTGAATTTTCTATTGATTTTTTTGAAAATAGCTCAATTTTAAAGTTTGTTTGGAAAGACAAACCCATAACGGTTGCAAAATTTAAAGACTTAGTACTTTTATATGCCGATGAAGCAAAAAAATACAAAGTAAAAAACTTATATATAGATGCCATTTGTAATTCTGTTACAATGACCAAAGAAGTTCAAGATTGGCATGATACGGTAATTGTGAAAAAATATGTAGATGCTGGCGTTAAAAAAATGGGCTTTTTAGTGCCAAAAAATATATTTTCAGAAATGACTCACAAGCAAACATTTGAAAAAGAAAATGCCAAGGGGGCTTTGCAAATTAATTTTTTTGGTCAAGAAGATGCTGCGCTTGAATGGTTTAACAAAAAATAAAAATGCTTTAGACCCAAAGGCGATGCCTTATAGTTTGAAATCATCTTTTTTACTTAAATAGGCTCTCAGACTTGTGAGGCTCATGTCTTTAAACTTAATACCCTATTATTAATTCATTTTTGTGATTCACTGGATGAGATAAGTACGAATTACATACAATTCTGCAAAGCCAGTCTGCTCTTCAATAGTTTGTAGCTCAAGCCCCACTCAACTCCAAAAGAGGCAAACGGCAGAGAAACCGGAAAAACGAACTGTTGCTTATTAAAACTAATCTCAATACACTGAAAATGAGCTGAATACTGACATTTGCTCTTGAAATATATAGCTTTACAGCAAAAAAACTTTGTATTTTTTGCCTCTTACTATTCGGAAAAAGTATAATATAATGTGAGTTTTGTATAAAAAATAAAACTACAGATGTCACCACATAAATTTATCCTACTATCGTTGGGTTTGGCTACAATGGCCCAAGCCCAAATCTACAAAGACCCAAAACAACCCGTTGAAAAGCGTGTAGACGACCTACTGGCTCGCATGAGTTTAGAGGAAAAAGTATCTATTCTTGAAGGAGAAACCGATACCACAAAAATGGGCAACATCAGTTTTGGCAAATTTGGCTTCCACAGCAGCAGCCTAGAGCCAAAAGAGGCTGCCATTCGCTACAATAGACTTCAGAAATACGCCAAAACAAAAACAAAATTTGGTCTTCCGGGCTTCAAAATGGGAGAAGGCATTTTTGCTTATATGGGCTATAAAGGCACTGCTTTTCCACAGCCTTTGGCCCAAGCCGCAGCATTTGACCCTGCTTTGGTGGCCAAAGTAGCCGATGTGTTGAGCGAAGAATACAAAAGCAGAGGCGTACGTTATATATTTTCGCCTGTATTGAACATAGGCCGCGATCCTCGGTGGGGGCGTACTGGCGAGACTTATGGTGAAGACCCGCTATTAATTTCAAAATGCGGAGTAGCTTATGTGAAAACCGTAGAGCAAAAAGGAATAGTGACCACGGTGAAGCATTTTGCCGGAAACACGGGCCATGACGGTAAGTTCGGCTCAGCATCGTTTTATTCAGAAAGATATTACAGAGAATATGAGTTTCCGCCTTACGAAGCTGCCTTTAAGGAAGGTGGTTCAAAAAGCGTAATGATGGCCTACAATACTTACGATGCCATAGCTTGCACCCAAAGCGAATGGATGATGAAAAAAATCATCAAAGGCGAATGGGGTTTTGATGGAATTATTTGTTCCGATGGCGGAGGCATGGATTTGGTGCACGAGTCTTACGGCATAGATTCCACGGCCAAACTGGTAGCTGCCCGTTCTATGAATGCTGGCTGCGATGTGGCTCTCTCGGGTCGCGACAAATATTATGGCAAGCCATTGATTGAAGCTGTGAAAGAAGGTCTCGTAAGCGAAGCCACACTTAACGATGCCACTCGCAGGTTTTTGAGGCAAATTTTTAGAACAGGTTTGTACGACAATCCTTATGCAGACCCCGACTATGCTGACAAGATAAACGATTGCGAAGCACACAGAAAAGCGGCTCTTGAAGTGGCTCAAAAAACAATGGTACTTCTCAAAAACGATAAAAACACCCTTCCATTTGATAAAAATGTAAAAAATGTGTTGGTCACCGGTCCATTGGGCGACAAACTGCTCATTAATCACTATGGCGGCTGGGGAAGGAAAGAAGTAACGGTGCTGGAAGGAATTAAAAACGCTCTTCCTAAAGCCAATGTAAACTTTGTGAAAGGCGCAGAGGTGGGTTTTACGTTCTTTCCTGCTATTGAAGCCAAATACTTTTACAATGTGGAAGATGGGAAAGAAAAACCGGGCTTAAAGGCAGAATATTTTACAAATATAAAATGGGAAGGCACGCCCAAGCTAGTGAAAACCGATGCCAATATAGATTTTGATTGGAAAGAAGGTGCACCAGAAGGATTTGACAAAGACAAATTCTCGGTGAGATGGACAGGCAAATTCAAAGCACCATTTTCGGGCAATTACACCTTTGGCACACATGCTGATGATGCCCTGTCTCTTTACATCAATGATAAATTGGTGATAGACATGGTGAAAGGTACTACCAACGCACTTTTTGTAGAAAAAGGCGAAATCTATCTTGAAAAAGGAAAAGAATATAGCATAAAAGCCGAATACAAAGAAAATGGCGGCAATGCCTATGCGAGTTTGGGCTGGAATGCCGATGTGTTTGCCGAAATTCCCAAAGCTGTGGCTGCGGCTCAAAAAGCCGATGTGATAGTGGCTGTGGTGGGCATGTATGACGATGAAAATGGCGACAGAGCCACATTGAACCTGGACGAGGCACAGGAAAAACTAATATTGGAATTGGCAAAACTGGAAAAGCCCATGGTGGTAGTCGTTCAGTCAGGCTGTGTGATAACGATGCGCAAATGGCTTGACAAAGTACCTGCCGTGATGATGGCTTGGTATCCTGGCGAAGAAGGCGGAACGGCTGTGGCCCAAACTTTGTTTGGCGACAACAATCCATCGGCCAAACTGCCCATTACCATTCCTAAAGAAACAGGCCAAGTGCCACTTACTTACAATCGCTTTCCGGGAAAAGACACCCGCCCTGTAGACAGAGGCTTGGACAGGTATTGGGACGTAGGCAATGCCCCTCAATTTTGCTTTGGACACGGACTTAGCTATACCACTTTTGAGTATAGCAATATGAAAATGTCGTCTGCGAAAATGAAGACTTCAGATAGCATCACAGTGAGTGTAGATGTAAAAAACACAGGTAAAGTGGCAGGCGATGAGATAGTGCAACTATATATTCACGATGAATTTGCCTCTGTGTCGCGCCCCATCAAAGAGCTGAAAGGTTTTACAAAATTGTCGTTGAAACCGGGAGAAACCCAAACCGCTACTTTTACTCTAGGCCCTAAAGAACTTCGCTTTTACGACATCAACATGAAGCGAGTGGTGGAACCGGGCGATTTTAAAATAATGGTGGGTGCATCGAGCGATGACATTAAGTTCACTCAAATATTATCTGTAACAAGATAGGTGTCATTACTCCAAAAAAAAGAAAACACCCACATTTGCTGATGAAAGCAATGGTGGGTGTTTTTTATTTTATAATGACTAAATTTTTGAGGAAGTTAAGCTATTTTATATTCCCCAGCCTTTAGCAAAAGACCATTTACGGTTTTATCTTCTTTTGAAAAATTGATTGTAATCGATTTGCCATTGGAGAAAGTGGTGCGCTCTACCTCAAAATCATCGGAAAGAAACTCGTGATTGACCATTTCTGCCGTGGCTATTTGCCCAAACCATTCATCTGCCATTAAAGAACTTTTGAATAGCTCGATTTGCGAAGACCAGTCGGCTGTTTTGGGCACTCTAAACAATATAAAATATCCCCAAAGCATATCGGTGAGCCAATAGCTGCCATTTTCCTTTACATTCGTAGCATCTATGTAGCGTGCGTTCATCACACAGTCGTGAAACACCAACGACCACAATGGAATCGACTCCCCTGCCACACGCTTGTGTCTGTTTTCAAGCCAGTCTACATAAGGTATTCCAAAATCTGCCGATTCTTCACTTCCAAGTATTTGTTTTTGCGATTTGTAAAAAGCCAAACATTCGCTTCTGTATTTCCTGTCATCGGCTTTGGTGCTTTCGTTTCCCGGCTCATACGATTCGTAAAACTGTTGGGCAGTGACGGTATCGATGAACATGCCTTTGAGTTTCAGCTGCTTCATTTGTTCCCAGTTTTTCTTGGCAAATTCGTTGCTGGTTTTGTAGTTGAGTACATAGGCCTGTCCTCCGGCCCAGTAACCGGCTTTCATTAATTCGCCTCGTTTGTCTATCATCACGCCTTTGGGCCAACTTGGATTTTGACGATACGAATCCAAATAATTGTCGTGTAGCACCGTCACAAACGGGCTTTTAAGACTACAAACCTGCTTAAATTCGTCCATAGTTCCCAGTGCAGCTTCGGGTGGCCACACATCGGGATGGGAATAATCGTATCCACCACGTATCCAGCCGCGCACATTTACTATCCCTTTTTTCATTCCGGCTTTTTTAGCTTCTTCTACTATTTGCAGCGTTTCTTTGTGGGTGTTCATCACATCCACACCTTTTTCGGATTTGGGTTGAGATTTGAACTGATACACGCTCATTTGCTGCCTTCTCTCTCTTACAGGCCGTGATTGGTAAAAGCTTAGCATCCTGCCACCCACCATATCGGCCAATTGGGGAGTTTCTTTAATTTTATCGCTCAAAGTTTTGAATATGCCATTTTTTTGTGCCCATGTGCGATATCGTTTGGCTATGCCTACATATCCTCCAGAGGTAAATGAGTAGCGCACGGTTTTGTTTCCCTGCCATTTGCTGAGGGTCTTTTGCCAAACAGCCGAACAAGTAGTGCCTAAGCACATGATGCCTGCGTCTTCAAAATTTTCTTCAAAAATAGAAAGATAGCTGCTGTTCCCTTTTTGTCCACCAAAGAACCGCATGTTGAGCGACCCTACCATTGGGTAAAAAAAGCGCGAATACGCATTGCCCAAAGGCTTGGTGATGAGTTTTCCTGCACCCTGTGGCAATACCAGTTTATCGCTGTCGAGCGGGGTGGGAAATATTAAGTTGGGGAGCTTTTCGTCAATTTGAGATATCGTAAATACAATATCAGCATCTTGCAAGGCCACTTTACATGAGAAGCTTCCCATTTCGCTACCAGCTTCGTTGTAAAGCATGAATTTAAAGCCATCGCCCGATTTGCTGCCATAAAATGTACCCAAATACTGTTCTTGTACAAAGCGCTCGTTGCGAACCCAAACCACGTTGCGTTCAATTTCTTCGAGTTCTTGCAAGGCTATTGGGGCCATATCCCACGATACATTGTTCTTTTTGTCTGTTATAATGCCCGAAGCATCTGAAAACCAAGAAAAAGATAAGTGATCATTGTCCCATTTCCCTAAGACGGTGGGCTCTCCGGATGGGTATTTATTGAAATTGTCTCCTGAAATAGAGGGGGCGATGCTTTCATTTTGGGCCTCTGCTGCCGATTTGAATGACAAAACGGTGCTTGCCCCGAGTGCTGTTAAGCCTGTTAGGAATGGTCTGCGTTTCATTTTTGAGTTTTTAAAGTAGTATATGTAGCTAATGTGTATAGTGTTATTCTTCTACAAGTTATTGGAAATATTCTATTGATTTCCAATAAAATTATATTTTAAAGCCAAAGGTAAAAAATGTGACATATATATAAAAATTAGATGCTGATAATAATAACACAACATGAAAAATCTATTTTAAGGTATTTTTTTCTAAACTGTAAAAATCTGGAAGTATATCAATCCCACATTTTTGACTAGTTTTAGGCAAAATTTTTGACTTGTGGCAAAGAAAGTACTTTTTATCACCTACTATTGGCCGCCATCGGGCGGTTCGGGGGTGCAGCGTCCGCTCAAATTCGTAAAATACCTCCAACATTTTGGTTGGGAGCCTATCGTTTACACCGTAGAAAACGGGGAATTTCCCGAATATGACGAATCGCTGTTGAAAGAGATTCCGGAGAATATCAAAGTTATCAAAAGGCCTATTTTTGAGCCTTTTTCGATATACAAATGGTTTATAGGTCAAAAAAAAGACTACAAATTGGTGGCAGGCTACATGCACCAAAAGAAAGCCTCAAAATGGACGGAAAAACTAGCCCTTTGGGTTCGTTCCAATTTGTTTATTCCCGATGCACGCATGTTTTGGATACGCCCAAGCATATTTTTCTTGTCAAAATATTTGAAAAAAAATAAAGTTGATGCCATTATCACCACCGGGCCTCCCCACAGTGTACATGTGATAGGTTTGGGCTTAAAAAAAATTACTAAGCTGCCTTGGCTGACCGATTTCCGCGATCCATGGACCCAAATCGATTATTGGGACGATTTGAAACTGACCCAATTTGCCGACCGCACCCACCGAAAACTAGAAAAAGACGTACTCAACCATGCCGACAAAGTTGTGTGTGTGAGTCCCACTTGGGGCGAGGGCTTGGCCGAAATAGGCTCAAGACCGATTGACTATATTTCCAACGGCTACGATGAAGAAGACATGCACGATGAGGTGAGCGTGGCTCTCGACACCGATTTTACCATTGTCCACATAGGCATGATGGGAAAATCGAGAAACCACGAAGTGTTTTGGCAAGCCATAAAAGAATGCAGAGAGCTAAATGAGGTTCTGAAAAAAAACTTGAAGGTAAAACTTTATGGCAAACTTGACCCTTCGGTACAAGAATCGGTAAAAAACAATGGATTGGAAGCATGTGTAGAGATACACAATTATGTGCCCCATAGCGAGATTGTGCAAATTCAAAAATCGTCACAAGTATTGTACCTGTCGGTAAACGAAACTGCCAATGCCAAAGGAATATTGACAGGCAAAATATACGAATACTTGGCTGCCAAACGCCCCATTTTGTGCATAGGCCCGGAAGATGGGGAAGCTGCCAAAGTAGTGGCAGACGCAGGTGCCGGGGTAGTTTCCGGTTTTCACGACAAAGAAAGACTGGTAAAAAACATTATGAGCCTTTATGATGACTTTCAAAACAAAAAAGCCTTTGAGGGCGGCAGCGGCATAGAAAAATACAGCAGAAAAAAACAGACCGAAGCCTTGGCCGAATTGTTAAATCAAATCACAAAAAAATAGGGCTTCGAAAGCCCTATTTTTTTCTTTCTTCAAACTCAAGAGAAGCAGAGTTTACACAGTAACGCATTCCCGTAGGTTTAGGGCCATCGGGAAACACATGGCCCAAGTGTGAACCACATTTTTTACACATGATCTCTATCCGGACCATGCCATAGCTCACATCTTTTTCTTCTTTTATTTTTGACTTGTCCAAAGCTTGGTAAAAACTAGGCCATCCTGAACCGGAGTCGTATTTGGTATTGGAGTCGAAAAGCTGCTCGTTACACACCGCGCATTTGTACACGCCATCGCCTTTGTGATTCCAATATTTGCCCGTAAATGCCCTTTCTGTGCCCTTCCCTATGCACACATTGTACTGTTCGGGCGTTAATTTTTCCTTCAATTCTTTTTCAGAATATTTTACCTCAGTTTCCTTTTCCATTTTTTTAGGTTTTTGAGCCATTGCATTGACAGCAGCACCTAGTGCCAGTGTCAAAATGAGCCTTTTTATGTACATTGTAATTGATATTTGTAGTTACAACACAATTTTTGGGAAAAAAGTATCGAAAATAAAATATTTTTTCTCGACAAAATTTTGTCATCGAAAATTGTGTTGGTAAAGAACGATAGTTTTGCTATATAGCTACGTTTTCTTTTAGGTATAAAATTAAAAAATATCCTTCTCGCCATGTCGTGATTAACCCTTGGATATTAAATAATCTAAATCGCTTTCTTTGAGGGTAAGAAGGCTTTTTAATAGTATGAAATGGATATACCGATTGGCGTTCATCGTGTTTTGTTTAAGCGTGATGTATTTTCTGGGACCTGCCCCGAAACAGCCCAAATATGAACCCACGCTACCTACAGTGCCCACAGAAGCAGCTGCATTGGAAAAATATGTATCTGAAATAGAGTCTAAACATCATGTAAAGCCCGACAACGAGGCTCGCATAGTGTGGGCCGACTCAAGCCGTAAAAAAACAAAATATGCCATCGTGTATTTACATGGTTTTTCGGCCACACAAGAAGAAGGAAATCCGGTTCATAGACATTTTGCGAAAAAACTTGGTTGCAATCTTTATTTGTCTCGCTTGGCAGAACATGGAATAGACACCACCGATGCCCTGATTAACTACACTTGCGACAAACTATGGCAATCGGCCAAAGAAGCATTGGCCATCGGCCTGTCTTTGGGCGATTCGGTCATACTCATGGGCACTTCCACTGGCGGTACACTCAACTTGATGATGGCTGCCCAATATCCGCAGATAAAAGCAATAATAAATATGTCGCCCAACATAGCCATAAACGACCCCAACGCATGGATATTGAACAACCCTTGGGGAATCACCATAGCCAGAATAGTAAAAAACGGCACTGATAATGTGATAGAAGGGCAGAGCAACGAATTTCAAAAATATTGGAACACCCGCTACAGACTTGAAGCCGCCTGCGAACTTCAACAATTGGTAGAAACCTCCATGAATAACGATACTTATAAAAAAGTGACGATTCCTGTCTTGAATTTATATTATTATAAAGATGAAGAAAATCAAGACAAAGTAGTGAAAGTAGAGGCCATCAAGGCCATGCACGAGCAGTTGGCGTCAAAAAGGAAAGTAATTAAAGCCATGCCCAATGTGGGCGACCATGTGATGGGTTCGCCAATAAAAAGCAAAGACGTAGAGGGCGTGAAAGTAGCCATTGAGGAATTTTTAATCGAAATATTATAAACATAGAATGGCACAGAGCACAAAAGAACAAAAAATGGAGGCGTTTGGCAGGCTGCTCGATATCATGGACGATTTGCGAGAAAAATGCCCTTGGGATAGAAAGCAAACCCTTGAGAGTTTGCGGTATTTGACCATAGAGGAGATGTATGAACTGTCGGATGCTATAGTGGAGAAAGACATGCAAGAAATAAAAAAAGAACTGGGCGATGTGCTTCTTCATTTGGTATTTTATGCCAAAATAGGTTCTGAAACCCAAGATTTTGACATGGCCGATGTGATACATTCGCTTTGCGAAAAGCTGATAAAAAGGCATCCACACATCTATGGAACAGAAGAAAACGGCTGGAAACCCATTGTGGCTGATACTGAAGAACAAGTAAAGAAAAACTGGGAGCAAATCAAATTAAAAGAAGGCAACAAATCGGTGCTGAGCGGAGTGCCCAAGTCGCTTCCGGCTTTGGTAAAAGCCATAAGGATACAAGAGAAAGCCCGTGGCGTGGGTTTTGATTGGGACAAAAAAGAGCAGGTGTGGGAAAAAGTGAAAGAAGAAATGAACGAGTTTTTGTACGAAGAATCTCAAACCAATCCCAACAAAGCAAAGATGGAGTCAGAGTTTGGGGATTTGATGTTTTCGCTTGTAAACTATGCTCGTTTTGTGGGCATCAACCCGGAAGATGCATTGGAATCTACCAACAAAAAATTTATTAAAAGATTTACCTATTTGGAAACACAATCGGCCAAAGACGGCAAAAATTTAGGGAAAATGACACTTGAAGAAATGGATGTGTATTGGAACGAAGCCAAAAATATATGAGTGATGAACTTTAGCAAATTTTAATTTTAAGCATCAATCGGTTAAAAATTTTGTAACTTTATTAATAAATATTCTTGTATGAATTCTCTAAGCACATTCAAAAGCCAAATGAATCAATTTGTTGATTCAGAATTGAAGAAGTCAGCAAACACTGTTTTGTCTTCAACAGACAAAAATAAAGTCATAGAAGTGAATAAGAATAAGTTTGAAAAATTAAAGTTAAGTATTCTAAAGCCTATAGTAGATGATCTTAATGAAGCTTTTAAGCCAAAGAACGATGAATTTTTTATGTTTTCAAATACCGATTCGAAGGCTCAACTAGATAGGATTAGAACATTTTCTCAAATATTTTATTTTCAGAAAAAAGATAGAAGAATGGGGCTGAATTCTCCTTCAATATTATTTGAGTGTAACCCGGAAAAAGGAACTATTGATATTCGTCAACACATCGAGCACTATCCTTCTAGTTTAGTAAAGATTGATACACGCAAAATCGAAGATATTACAGAGGAAATAATCATCAAACATATTACAGCTTTTGTAAAAAAGGTTTCAAAAGAGACATATGTTTAGAATTCTATCAATTGATGGGGGTGGTTTAAGGGGAATAATACCAATAAAGATATTAAAACACGTAGAATACCTCACCCAAAAACCCATTTATAACTGTTTTGACATGTTTGCTGGTACGTCTACGGGCGGGCTTATATCTGTAGGGCTTACGGTATCAGACAATGGCATTTCGCCAAGACACGATTTATCGGTTTTAGAAAACATATATATGGACAAAGGGAATGAAATATTTCCCACTCCGACTTTTTTTCATCGTTGGTGGAGAAAACAACTTTTATCATACCCATTTAGCCCGCAATTTGAAACAAATGGATTACAGAAAATTCTAGAAGGGTTGTTGTTTCCAGTAGAAAATAATGGCGAAACACCAAGAATTTTAGATTGTTGCAAACCAATTTTTGTGCCTGCATATGATTTGGAATCAAACAGTCCCATTTTTTTTAAGAGAAGATACGCAGAAAATGATATAAATCGCAATGTCAAGTTGATAGATGTGTGCAAAGCAACATCTGCTGCACCAACCTTTTTCCCGTCTTATACTTTTCCGTATAATTTTAAGGTTAATAACAAAATGTATAACCAAGCTACGGCAATAGATGGTGGTGTATTTATGAATAATCCTGCTCTAGGCGCACTTATTGAACTGCTTAAAAACAAGGAACATTATTATAAACGTGGGCAATTAAAAGATGAAGATATATTTATACTATCGTTAGGCACAGGGCACTTTACTGAGAATATGGCCGATAAATCGGCTTCCTATGGCAAATTGAATTGGATAAAACTCATTACTGACATAATGATGTGGGGAAACAGTCAGGCAATAGATTATAATTTAACAGAAAGCCTTAAGTTTAATTCATCAAGTAAATTGAATTATCTGAGAGTGAACGTAGAAATTAAAGAGAAAAGATATAATGATATGGCTAATTATGATCCTAAATGCATAGAGCATTATCTTGAGTGTGTAGAGAATGATTTTACATACAATGCAGCAATGCAAAATTCAATTGATACATTCATTAGCGATGCAAAATTATACGAATAATTGGTTGATATTGGCATGAATCTAGAACTACCAAGCATCAAAACCAAGCTGATAGCAGCCTGCGAAGCAGAGATTAAAAATAGAATAGAAAGAGCCAAAAAGGCTATGGATGCCGCCCAAGAATCGGCCAATAGCGAGACCAAAAGTACAGCAGGCGACAAATACGAAACAGCCAAAGCCATGGCGCAAATAGAGCGTGATATGGCTGCAAAAAACTTGGCAGAAGCCGTGGAATTACTCAATAAGTTCCGCTCTATGCCACACGGTTTGAGTAATAATGAGGTAAATGTTGGTTCTCTAGTGTTTACTAATACTGAAATTTTTTTTGTGTCGGTAGCACTCGGGAAAATTACAGTAGATGATATTGATTTTTACTGTATATCGGCTGTGTCGCCACTGGCTAAAGCCATTTGGGGATTAAAATCGGGAGAAGAATTCTTAATAAATGGGGTTAAGAAAAAAATATTATCTATTCATTAGTGGTAATATCAAAAAATTAATCCCGACTACAAGCCGGGATCAATTCAAACCAATATTAACCCATGATTAAACAAAAGTAATTTATAATTTTTATAATCTGCATTTGTTAAATAGAATAATTATTACAATAGAATTTTTTCATAGAAAACTCATGCCGTCTTACATGTAGTATGTTTTTCTACTTTTGATTCTAAAGCTCATTAATACTGCGATTTTTTTATTTATTACTAATTACTGCTTCAATTCCAAACAATGACACCTAAATATAGATATCCACTTTACCAACTAATGTGTTATTTATACTGAATTGAACATAAGTAGATGACTCTACATTCTTCATTGTATGCCCTATAAGTTGATTATTCAATTTTACAGATACAATTTTTCTATCTTTAGGAATCAAAATCTCGCATTTGATATCTTTTGCCGAAGAAGAATATTCAATACCAATCATTTTGTCAGAGTATTTATACTTATAGCTAACGTATCCTTTTGAGGCTTCGTACTTGGCCGTAACTTCCACTTCTTTCTCATTTGTAGCTGCCCATCGGGGTGCAATGGTGGCTTTATCGAATGCTATGCCATCGTCTTTTACACCTGCTAAGCCTTCCATAAGCGAGAACATCACTGCTCCTGCAGCCCAGTTGTCTGGAATGCCATACGATACATCGCTTTTGAACAAATCGTAGTAATTGTCGGCCAATGTTAAGCCTGCTATCATCCAGCGGTCTTTGGTTTTTCCGGCTTCAAACACTATGGTTGAAATGGTTTTCTCAGGATTTGGGTTTTTTAGCGGATATATTCCCAAGCCCACATCCATAGATTTTACATTTTTGCCCCGCCATGCCACTTTAAATTGTGCTGCATCGTTTGGCATCCACCAATTGTCGCACTTGGCAGCCGATAGGTAATCGTAGTGTTCAGTGCCATCGGTATATTTGATGGTGATTAATCCCATCGGTTTGCCGCCACAGCCATGAAGCAGATAGAGTGTACTGGCTTTGGCATTAAGTGTCAGTTCGGCTTTGGGTTTAAACTCTTTCAATAAACCCGATAAAATAAGAGCTCCTTTTCGTCCGTTGGCTGCCGGATCGGTAATGTCAAATGGAATGTTTAGGAAAGTCTGTTTGCCCACAGGAAACTCGTGTAGGTCGTTTTCGCCTTCGTTTGTCCAGCCGGGAACTCCGGCAGCCCCTTTGCCATCGAAGCTGGCATTCACTATATTTTTAAGAGAAATTGCAGAATAATTTACTTGTGGATGTGGGTCTATTTTGCCTTTGTAAACACAGTCGATATGGTTTCCATGGGCTTCGGCCAGCTTTTGAACTCTATCTAAAATATCTACAGCATAGTCTTCATATCCGTGCCAAAAAGCTCCATGGGCCAGTTCTCCTGCCGTGATGGGCGACACACCGCCATTCATGTAGTCCCAAGCCGGGTTGTGGAAGCCAGTTTCAAACGGAGGATAACACAAATACCACTCACCGGGCGAGCTCGCAGGCATTTCTTTTTTGATTCGCTGGAATGTTTTGATGATTGCCACGCATTTGTCGTGGCTGATGTTGGCATTTAGCACATAAGAATTTGAAAGCACTACTTGTTTGCTTTCGTCTGTGTTGCCAAAGTTGCGTTTTACGCTTGGGTCTTCGGGCGTTTGGTGGCGATAAAACTCTCCGTTCCAGGCCAATTTGTCTATTCTTTCTCTCAAGCCTTTGCCATGCTCGGCTACTTTCTTGGCTTCGTCATTCCGGCCAACAAAAGTCAACATTTCTGCCAAAAGTTCGCAACAGCGAGCCATGCGCACATTGTCGCCAAACATTACCGATTGGCGGGTTTTGCCCAATATCACATTCATGATGTCTCCACCGGCTATGTCAGCATCTTCTGTGCCTTGGTAATCCCAAAAATCTATGGTGTGGCCGCGCTTCATCAGCTGGTATTTTTCACTCCAGTAGTAGGGACTGGTACGGCTAAATTCCAATGCTTTCAGGGCATTTTCAAGGCGTTTTTGCATCCAATTGGTGTCGCCTGTAGCCTTCCACACATAATATAGCGATTCGATAAAAGTGTATTCGCCCATGTTTTCTACAGGCGTACGCACAGTGATGAAATTGGTGTTTTCTCCACTTTTGGGGGCTATCACAAAGCCTTCGGGAAAGCGATTCATCCAACTGCTCGTCTCTGGAAGCGGCTCTACGTGGTCGTAAATCATGCCGTTGGGGTGTTGGGTGTCGGCATACAAGTCCATATAACATTTCACATCAGCAAAAAAATATTTTATCCCTTTAAACACATAATAGTTGTCTTGAAACCAACTCAAATAATAGTTATAGATTTTTCCTTTATAAACAGCCGGATGAAGAAACCCTTGCAAGCGATTGTGAGGGTCGGAGTGGTGAAAAAGAGTGTTTTTGGTGATGTCAAACAACTTGGCATACTTACCGGAACCGTCTTTTATTGACGATTCTGCTTCTAACTGAAAGGGAAAAGTGTCCAGTAGCTTTCCTGTTTTATCACTCAATATCATCATTTGATAACCCAGTGCACCCCCCACGGCAATTTCTTTGGTTTGGCCATCCATAGAGGTAGAGAAATACATATTTCCCTGTCCATCATAGATTTCAAGCGTGCCTTTGGCCGCACTTGAAACCGATATTTTTTCCAAAGGCTTATAAAATTTGCCTTGCAACCAGCCTTGGATAGACAATTTTCCTGTAGGCTTGCTGTTTTGGGCCAATGCTTCAAAGCTGAGTCCTGAGCCAAAAGCCAAGCCACTCAAAGAGGCTATTTTGATGAATTTACGTCTGTTTTCCATAGTAGTAATAGAATAACCCCCATTTTTAGAGGAGCTTTATTAGAGTTTTATATTTATGTTTTACTATTCAATATCATTAACTTAAACTTCTTTTTAAAACCCCTATCTGTATCTTTCCCCACTTGGGAAAGACTAAGGATTTTTAAGTTAATGACATTGAGTTAATATTATTAAAATTAACCTTCTGCTATTTCTTCACTATTCCCAAAGTCTTGAAATAGTAGTCAGACTGTGTGCAGTTTTTGAACTTCATGTTTTCGATAAATTCATCCAGTGCCTTTTTGCACAAAGTGTAATCGGGGCGAGCCTTCACTTTTTCTTCCCAATTTTTGTAGCACCCATTTACATAATTGGTGATTAAGTCCCAATTTTCAGGTTTTTTGATGTGTAAAAAGGTGTGGTTATTATTCATTTTCTTGATAGACCATAAGCTCCAACCAAAGCCCTGTTTCTCTATTCCTCTCACCACAGTGTCTACTTTTAACACATCCAATTCGCCAAACTCACCCACCCATATAGGCACATTGTGCTTTTTGCTAAAGGCTGCAAAATATTCAGGAGCGCTGTAATCGTGATTGGTATGGTAGAGATGTGTGGTATAAACAGATTTTGAGTCAAACGGCTTTGTGAATACATTGAAATTTCTGTTCCAAAATGCTCCGCCTACAAACATAATGTGGTTGGGGTCTACCGTACGGATTTCAGCCACAAGGCGTTTGTAAAATGGCTCTAAGGTTTTGTTCAATCTGGCCGTGTCACAATATTGGTGAATAGGCTCGTTCAATAGGTCATAACCAATCAATATGGTATCGTTGGCATAGCGAGAGGCAATATCTTTCCAGATTTTAATGGTGAGTTTGCGGCTTTCTTCACCATTGTCTTCAAAAAGCCAAGGGTAAAGATTTCCGTTATCGGAGTTCCAACCCGCTTGTCCGCCAGGAGCACAGTGCATGTCGAGCACCACATACATTCCGGCCTCCCTGCACCATTCCATCACTTTGTCTAAATATTTGAACTTTACGGGTTCGTAGCTGCCCAAAAAATATTCGTTTACAAAAAGTCTGTAGTCAAAAGGTACTCTCACATGGTTAAGTCCCAATTTTTTGGCATACAGTATATCGTCTTTAGTGATGAAATTTTCTTGGAAATCGCTCCAAAATTTTCTTGCATCGTCAGGCCCTACAATATCTGCAATCAAATCAAAATAGTGCCTTCCTGCCACTTTGTTTGACCATCCCAAAGGGTAGCTTTCCGGCTCTAACCAGAAGCCAAGGTTTACGCCACGTAGTTTTAGTGGCTTGCCGTTTCTGTCTATAATTTCTCGACCTTTTACACTGACAAATTTTTGTTGTGCTTCGGCTTCACAAATACAAAGCATGAAGCCTATTGAGGCAAAAAAAATGTTTTTTAGTTGTTTTAAATTGTTTTTCATGGTTAAAATAAATAATAGATAGTAGATAATATGTAGGAAAAATTATTTGGTTTCTTTAAAAAATTGAAGATGGGTTAATAAACTGTACACTATATTTTTATTGAACACATGCCCACCGGGGTATTCGGCATAAATATATGGCATAGACAAATCCTTGAGCTTGGCTTCCAACTTTTTGTTGGTGCGATAAAGAAAGTCTTCTCTCCCTATTTCTATCACAAAACATACATCTTTACGGTCTTTTAGCCGATTCATCAAGTTTAAACAGCTATTCAAATGATGATTTTGAGGATATTCCCAATAGCTTCCCAGCACTCCCTTGCTCATCGACTCGTCCCAGTGCAGTTCTTCAATCATGGTTTTGCTATCGTAGCCACCGCCACGAGCCAATGCGCCCGAAAAAATATCGGGATAGCGACACACCAAGCTCACCGAACCGTAAGCACCCATGCTAAAGCCTGCTAAAATTCTATTTTCACGGTTTTTTATCACTTTAAACTTCGATTCTGTAAATCGCACCAGTTCAAACGCTATTAGCGAGGCGTATTTGTCTTCCTTGTTGATGGGCGAATTCAAATAGCTTTTGTTGCCAACCAAAGGACACACTATCACTACCTGAAAATCGGTAGCAGCCTCTTTAAACCCTGTTTTTGGGTTGTAAATGCTCCTCACACCTTCTTCGGTGAGCGCTGCACCATTGGCGCCATGCAGCATGTATACCACAGGAAATTCTTTTTTATCTTTTCCATAATTTTCTGGCAAAAACACCAACACAGGAAAATCTTTGTTCATGGTGTCGCTATGGAACGTATAAAAATCGCCATAAGCTTTATTTGCTGCTTCTATGGCATACCCATTGTCGGTCTTTTTAGCCTGCTGAGCATGAGAAAGACATGGAATTGATAGAAATGCTGCTAAAATAAGTTTAGTTATGGATTTTGTTCTCATGGCTTAATAATTATGGATTTTGTAAAAGTGGTACTTGTGTATCATTCTCTCCGGCAAAAGCTCCGTATTTTTTGTTATTTACTACCGATTTAAGGTTGAAATTTTTGTTTTTGGTATCTACAAAGGATTCCGGTTCTATTTTCTTGTCATCGGCAGATTGGTAGCCATATACATGCATGAAGTGTGAAACCATGCGTTCTACATATTTGCTTTTGTATTCTCCTACCAAGTTGTCTTTTATCAAAATTTTATTTTTGTCTAAAAACACACTCGCTTCCTTCTCTTTTTTAGGCAAAGCCAATTGAAATCCCCAATTGTTTTCCGCCACATTGTGATGAATATTTACATTGTAAACGCTATCAGTACGAATGTCTATGCCTCCGTTTTCGCCCTGCCAATGTCCCGGGCTGCCATTGTTTACCACCGTATTAAATGCAATCTCAATATTTTTCCTAAGTCGGTTGTCGCCCCAAGGGCCTAATAATATTCCCGAGCCGTAGTTATCATACACCACATTATGATGAATATACACATCGTTCATATTAGCAGCCCTGCCTTCGCCCGAAATGGCTATGCCTGCTATATCGCAGTGGTGTACTGTGTTCCCAAACACTTCTACATCGTGCAGCTGACCAAACCAACAATCTATATAAATACCCTGACGAAGCATGTCGTGGACGTAATTATGATGAATTATGCCATTTGAACTCACCTCTTTGCAGTCTATTCCCTCTTTAAAACACAAATGAACATGATTGTAGGCCACTTCAAAATATTTAGCTCCAGCCATAGAAATGGCCTCGTGTGGGGCTTCTCTACCTATGGGGTATAAGAAATTACACTCTTTGTTATTGGCTCTCGTTACTTCGCAATGCAGCACTTTTACCGAATCGGCATACCACACACCTATTCCCGAATTGAAAGTGTCGTCTGTCTTGCAGCCTATCAGTTCTACTTTTTTAGAAGGACCTTTTACCAATATTCCTGCGGCATGGCTCATTTTTACCGCCAAACCAATTACCCTGATGTAGCTGACTTTTTCTATCTGAAAAGCGCCCACTGTTCTGCCCGAAACGGTGAGTTTGTTTACATCAAGGCCTCTTTTTTGCATTCTTTTTAAATATGCTTCGTCTTTTTTCTCCCATTCATCCACATATTTTAAGCTATCAGCATCTATCACAGCTTTTTCCGTGGGCAGCACCATGTAGGTAATCCATTTGTCTTTTGTACCTGAATTTTTGGGGCGAATGATTTTGTCGGTGTAGTACACCCCATCTCTGATGATGACAGAATCACCCGCCACGAGTACATCGCAGGCTTTCTGAATTGTAGCCCAAGGTTTTGAAACAGAGCCGCTGTTGGCATCGCTGCCATTCGGAGCTACATAGTAAGTAGAAGCCCACAGAAAGGAAAAAGGAAGAAGAAAAAAGGGAAAAAGAAAAGTTGATTTTTTTTGGGACATGTTATTATTTGTTTTTTCTCGCGGAGATGCAAAGGGCGCAGAGTTTTTATTTTCATTCTCTGTGCTCTCAGCCTCTCTGCATGAGCATTTTTTTTCTCGCAGAGACACAGAGTACGCAGAGTATTTTTTGTTTTTGTTGTCAGCCTTCTTTCTCTGTGTGAGATATTTTTTCTCGCTAAGGCACATAGACCACAGAGTTCTTATTTATAACTCTCTGCGTTCTCCGTTTCTCTGCATGAGCATTTTTTTTCACGCGAGGCGCATAAGACATAGAGTTTATTTATTATTCTCAGCGTCCTCTGCTTCTCTGTGTGAGATATTTTTTTCTCGCTGAGGTGCAAAGGGCGCAGAGTATTTTTTGTTTTTGTTCTCAGCCTTCTTTCTCTGCGAGAGCTATTTTTTCTCGCTAAGGCACATAGACCACAGAGTTCTTATTTATAACTCTCTGC